>Ga0307515_10010772_pt1 | contig 17452 bp, 7 predicted proteins | sample 17_EM_MG_FD_194513 | JGI IMG/M metagenome (GOLD analysis project Ga0307515, IMG submission 194513) | Populus trichocarpa ectomycorrhiza microbial communities from riparian zone in the Pacific Northwest, United States - 17_EM | ecosystem: Host-associated > Plants > Roots > Unclassified | place...
CGGCGGCTCCAGCCGGTACACCGCGTTGTGCGGCTCCACCCGGCCCTGCGAGCTCACCTTCATCACGGGCACCCGTGCACCCACGCCCCAGGCGACGAGTCCTCCAAGCCCCAGCGCGCCCAGTACAACCAGCACGACTCGGGTACTCGACTCGTATCCGTTCAAGGACCTCAGCGTCCGTTCGAATGGATATGCCATTGGGTACTCAAAAAAAGTGACCGGAAGGGATGTTACTCCCGTCCGGTCGGTATTTAGGCCGGGACAGGATCCCGGGATCCTGTCCCGACCTATCGCAATTACGAGCGGCTCTTGAGGGCGCCAGCGCGGACGTTAACCTTGATCTTCATTTACTCACCTCCTTTCGTGTTCTCTTTATAAACAGAAAGGATTCACGCCGCAAACACGAAGAGAGGAAAATGCCGAGGCTTACCTCACGTGTTGTTACTCACGCAGGCAAGAATCAGCTTCGCATCGCTGCGACCGATCTCTCGCGCTACCACACAGCGCAGCGCAGCTTGGAGCGGTCGCACCCTCGTCGCGCCGGGCTTGCAAGACAACGCCTGTTCGAACCCCCGCAAGTTGGACCGCGGTCCGATCACTCGGAATTTCGGCATGGCATGCGAGTCGTCTTTGACGATCTGCCGCATGCGTCGCCCGCGATTTCTTGAGCGTGAGGTATGCGAACTGGATGCCGGCCTGATCGCCGATCTGCTCGTTGAGCACCAGCTTGCCCTCATGGTGGACGCCCGGCTCGATCGAACAGCCCTCATATTGGTCCATGATGCACTGAGCGCGCTTCTGGAATTCTTTGTGGTCCACGTCGGTCTACACAACCTTGCGTACGGCCCATCGCGTCAAAGACCGCGCCAGTCACGTCGAAGGTTCCCATTCGCCGAGATGCGCTCTAGCGAACATCGCACAAGCGCGCCCTCGGCTCGGGCCTCGCGCACGACATGATGCACGCCTTCGAAGTGTCCTCCAGCTATCGGGATATCCAAGCTGAATGCTCATCGACTCGATTTCTCGAGCGCCGTCTTGTCGACCTGCTGGAACACCACGGCCTCGCGATGGCACGCGGTGTGATGACCGACTCCCCCGGAGATCTGCGCCGGGATGCACCGCGTCAAGGGTCCGTCTCGGGTCGAGCGCCGCGGGTCCAGATCGATGACCTGGTTCGCATCGGCTGTTCCTCCGAGCTGCGATGCGCCGGGATCGGCGCGAGCACGCCGAGGCTCGCAGGTGCGCAAGATCCGATCGATCGCAGGTCGGGAGCTCGATGGGATCATGAAGCAACAGGGCATGACGAAAGGCGATGCGAGCTCCGCAGCGATTCGCGGAATGCGCGTCATTGGAGATCGGCGACGCGTGTAACACGTCGCGACACTACGCAACATTCAATCCGGACAGCCGCGCCGAAACCAAGGCTGCGGAATCTCGAATTTCCACCATCACAGAAGATTTCCACCTTCGTGTTTGCGGTGCGAATCCATCTTGTTTATAAAGGTAAGACGAAAGGGGGTGAGTAAATGAAGATCAAGATCAACGTCCGCGCTGGCGCCAAGGGCCGCTAGTTCGACCAGCCGGGGCCGGATCCCAGGATCCGGTCCCGGGTCACTTTCAGATAAAATCCAGTAGACGCGTAGCCACTGAAGACGCGCTCATACTGCTCAGCACATCGGCTCCGCGCCAATGTGCCTCGCACTCCTTCCGCGCACTGGGCACTGTGTACAACGCGCTGTCGCACCCTGACGCGGAGATCCATTCAGCTTTTCTACGACAGCCCGATTCGCCCGTTTGTGCCTCGCCACGCTGGACGTCTTTGCCGACCTCGATGTGAGGTCCAGCCCAGGCTGATACGCGGCAATACCTGATGTGGCAACACCGCTCGCTAACACTCAATCCGGACAGCCGCACCGAAACCAACCCTGCGGAATCGATCGACTTTTCGCCACGGCCACAGATTTCCGTCGTCCGCGGCGACAGCAAGGCTTGCTCGTAATTGGGCGACAGGTCGGGCCCGGCGGGATCGATGTCTCGTCCGGTCTTCCAATCAAGTCCTTTGTGCACGCAATGGCATGGCCATTCGAGTGGACGCTCCGTCCTCGAGCGGACACGGCTCGGCACCTCGGCACTTGGCGCGCTGGGCTCGGAGGCGTTGTCGCCGCTCCGGCCCCGTGATGAAGGTCAGCTCCTCGGTGCTGCCCGACCGCGCCGGGCACGCACTACCACACGGCGCAGCGCTGCTCGGGCGGTCGCACCATCGGCGCGCCGGGCTTGCAGGAGAACGCCTGCTCGAACTCCGGCAAGTTGGACAGCGGGCCGATCACGCGGAACTTCGGCACGGCATGCGAATCGTCCTTGACGATCTGGCGCTGCGCCTCGATCCGCATCGCCTCGCCGCGGAACTGGCCCCACGCGAGGAAGAACTGCTGCTCGGGTGTGAAGCCGTCGACCGTCGGCACCGCGTGCGTCGCCATCGATTTCTTGAGCGCGAGGTACGCGAAGTGGATGCCGGCCTGATCGCCGAGCGCCTCGTTGAGCACCAGCTTGCCCTGGTGGTGGACGCCCGGCTCGATCGAATAGCCCTCATACTGGTCCATGATGCACTGAGCGCGCTTCTGGAACTCCTTGTGGTCTGCGTCGGTCCACCAGGCTTGCGCGCGGCCCATCGCGTCAAGCACCGCTCCGGTCGCGTCGAAGGCGTGCGTCATGTCGTGCGCGAGGCCCGAGCCGAGGGCGCCGTAGTTCATCGCGTCGGTCGCCGCGACATCGAAGTACGGCGGCTGCAAGAACCCGGCGGGCAGGACGAGCTCGTTGAGCTGCGGATCGAGGTACGCATCGAGGGACGACGGCGGGAGCTGCCAGCCGCCGCGATCGGTCGGCTTTCCGGTCTGGCGTCGCACGTCGTCGACGTTGAACTTCCGCGCCTGTGCGATGTTCGCCCAGAGCGCATCTCGGCGAATCTGGACCTTCGACGTGTCCTTCCAGCTGTCGGGATATCCCAGCTGGATGCTCATCGACTCGATCTTCTCGAGCGCCTTCTTCTTGGTGTCCGCCGCCATCCACGGCAATCCCGAGACGTCCTCCTTCAACACCGCGAGCAGGCCGTTCGCGATCTCGCGCGCCTTCGCCTTCGCGGCCGGGGTGAAGTACTTGTCGGCAAATTTCCTTCCGACCGGCTCGCCGAGCAGCGTCTCGGTCAGCTCCACGCAGCGCAGCGCGCGCGGCTTCATCTCGGTGGCGCCGCCGAGCGTCTTGTCCTTGAACGCGAACCCCTCCTCGGCGAACGCCTTCGACAGCCACGGTGACGCCGCGTCGAGCAGCTGCCACTTCAGGTACGTCCTCCACGCCGCGACCGGCGTGGACTTGAGCTCCTTGTCGACCTGCTGGAGGAACTTCGGCTCGGTGACGTTGATCGGCTCGCGCGGAATCCTCGCTTCGTCGAAGTACTTGTCCCAGTCGACGTGGGGCGCCATCACCTTGAGCTGCGCGAACGTCGTCTTGTGCTCGATGGCTGCCGGATCGGCCGCGGTCTTGGCGTCGAGCGACGCCTCGGCCAGGCGCTTCTCGAGGGCGATCACGCCGTCGGCGGCGGCGAGCGTCGCCTTCTCCGGCATTCCCCCCAGGGCGAGCACGCGTGCCACGTGTTGCCGGTACTTGTCGCGGATCTCGGCGAAGCGCGGCTCGGCCTTCAGGTACGCGTCGCGATCGGGCAGGCCGAGGCCGCCCGCCACGAGGTTGAGCAGGAAGTCCTTCGGCTCGTGGTTGTCGAACGCGCCAGTCTCCCCGAACGGCGCGGCGATGCCGAGCTCGTGCAGCCGCCGCACGACGCGCTGCACGTCGGCCGGCGTCTTCGCCGCGTCGATGTCGGCGAGCAGCGGCGCGATCGGCGAGATCCCCGCCGCGTCGGCCGCCGCGTCGTCCATGCACGCGGCGTAGTGATCGCCGACGAGCTGCTCGGGGCTCCCTGCGGGCCAGTCGGTCTTCGCCGCGAGCTCCTCGATGAGCGCGCGCACCTTCTGCTTGTTCGCGTCGCGCGCGACGCCGCGGCGGCTCCACCGCGGCTTGCCCGCGGGGATCGGGTTCTGCGCGCGCCACGTGCCGTTGGCGTACTCGTAGAAATCGCTGCACGGATCGACGCTGCGATTCACGTCGCCCGCTTCGATCCCCTTCTGCGTCGTCGCGTTCACCGGCGCGGTGCTGGGCGCGGGCCCGGGATCGGTCGACGATGTCGCCACCTTGGCGGGCTCGGTCCGCGGCGCCGCGCACGACGCCGCGAGCACCATCAGCAGAACCACCGCGCTCGCGATGACACGCGTTGTCATGACTGCCTCTGGCTGCAGGCTGTCACCACGAGCGCAACGACGTGCGCCGTGGTCCGGATCGACGAGATGGTTCGCATCAGCTATTCCCTTCAGTTGCGACGTGCCGGGCATCGGCGCGAGCACGCGGAGATTCGCAGGAGCGCAGGCTCCGATCAATCGCAGGTCGGCGTTCTCTCCCGCGGGTGGCGGCACACTCAGTACGACCGGTACACGAGCGCAACGCACGATGCGGGCCTGGAACTCAGGAACAGTGGCAAGTATCCCGCGGACTCACTTACCACTGGATCGCTTCGCCGCTCGCCCAGGCTCCTCGCCGACCTCCGCGGTGAAGGTCCAGATCATGCGCACGAGGCTGCTTCGCGCAGTACCAGATTCCGCGCCTTCCGGCCCTCGGGTCCAGTTCACCCGGGTCCGAGATTTCGTGGATCCTCGCGTCGACCAACAGCGAGAGTCGCGAGCGCGTCGTCGGGGGGCCGTCAGATCCTCTCGAGTCGCTTCATGGTCCTGGTGAGATTCGCAGAACAGGCGCTCAGCGGTAGGCGACGCGTGGATGATGGCATCGCGTGGCAACGCCACCCCGATAGGCAAGCGTTGCCCGCGAGCATCCAATCCGGACCGCCGAGGCGAACCAACCCCGCAGAATCGACTCAGCTTTTCGGCCGGAGCCGGAGCTCTGGCGCCGCCACAGAGAGTTCTTCCTTCGTGTTTGCAGTGCGCATCCTTTCTGTTTTATAAACAGGAGGTGGGAGGGGGTGAATACATGAAGATCAAAATCAACGTTCGTGCTGGCAGCCTCGCCGCCGGCGGCAAGGGTCGCTAGTTTGCGATAGGCCGGGACCGGAATCCGGTCCCGGCCGCTTCCATTCGATGTTCTCTGTCAGTTGCGACGCGCCGCGAGCAGGTGACGAGTTGCCATGCGGACACTCACCACTCTGGGCCGTACGGCCAGCTTTCGCACAGCGAGAGCCACGTCATGATCCGCCGAGATTCGCGGAACAGGCTGTCATCGGGCCCCTTCCGTCGTCGCCGGAAATTTTCTCCGTGAAGGAGATTTTCTCTCTTCGTGTTTGCGGTACGAATCCTTTCTGTTTATAAACAGAAGGTGGGAGGGGGTGAATACATGAAGATCAAGATCAACGTCCGTGCTGGCGCTCTTGCGGGCGGCGGCAAGAGCCGCGCCTAACTACTGGCGATGTGGCCGGGACCGGAATCCGGTCCCGGCCACTTCTATTTTTGAGAGAATACCGACCAGGCGACCGACATCCACTTCGCTGGACGCTCCAGGCCTGATACCCGTCGGCTACCCGGTGTTCGCGGACTCACTCCCCCGCCGGGGCGTTCGCAAGTTCCGCGCAATACCAGCCCCCTCGTTTTTTCGTGGTGAGGTCATCTGTCCCCACGAACCCTCGCGTCGGGGTCCGCCGAGATTCATGGAACGGGCCGTCATTGGCGGTCGGCGACGCGTGCAAGATGGACATCACGCGTGAGCGCTGCCCGACGGAGCGAGTGCTGCTTCTTGACACTCAATCCGGACAGTCGAGCCAGAAGCCAACCCTGCGAAATTGAATCGGCCTTTCCGTCGTCGCCGGAAATTTTCTCCGTGGAAGAAGTTTTCTCCCTTCGTGTTTGCGGTGTGAATCCTTTCTGTTTATAAAGAGGAGGTGGAAGGAGGTGGACTATGAAGATCAAGATCAATGTGCGCGCTGGCGCTCTCTCGTCCGGGAAGGGTCGCTAATTTGCGATAGGCCGAGGACGGGATCCCGGGATCCTGTCCCGACCGCTTTCTGATGCTTTTCTAATGCTGACCGGGCGGGACCGATAGGTCCTTCCGGGTCCTTCCGGTTCTTCCGGTTAATTCTCTTTTTGAGTACCCAATGGCATATCCATTCGAGCGGACGCTGAGGTCCTTGAACGGATACGAGTCGAGTACCCGAGTCGTGCTGGTTGTACTGGGCGCGCTGGGGCTTGGAGGACTCGTCGCCTGGGGCGTGGGTGCACGGGTGCCCGTGATGAAGGTGAGCTCGCAGGGCCGGGTGGAGCCGCACAACGCGGTCTACCGGCTGGAGCCGCCGGGTGCGGGTCGGGTGATACGCTCGCTGCTCAACCTCGACGAAGACGTGAAGAAGGGCGACCTGCTGATCGAGTTCGACACGCGGAGCGAGCGGCTCGAGCTCGAGCAGAGCAAGGCGACCGCGGAGGCGCTGGAGCAGGAGTTCTCGGTGGTTCGCGATCAGATCGCCAACAAGAAGGCGGAGCTCGCGGCGAGCGGGCTGGTCGACGAGGTGGCGATCCGCGAGGCGGTGGAGAAGGAGGAGGAGATCGCGCCGCGGCACCGGCTGGCGGAGCAGCGGGTGCAGCTGGCGCAGAAGAGCCCGACGGGGTCGATCTCCGAGCTCGAGAAGCTGGAGCGGGTGACCGACGTCGACGCGCTCAAGCACGCGAGCCGATCGCAGAGCCTGGCGATCGTCCGGATCCGGCGCGAGCAGGCGGTGCGGCGCGAGACAGCGACGGCGCAGCTGTTGGGGCTCAAGCGCGAGGAGCTCCGGCTCGAGGGCCAGCGCCGAGAGCTCAAGGTCGGGATCGATCGGCTGGAGTACCAGATCGAGAAGAAGCACTACCGGGCGCCGGCGTCGGGGCGGCTGGTGGACGTGGTGGAGCTCGGCGCGGGAGCGTTCATCGCGGAAGGCCAGCGGCTGGGGACGATCCTGGCGACCGACGCGGAGGTCCGGGTCCGGGCGCGGTTCCCCAAGGAGATGGTGGGGATGATCCAGGCCGGGCAGACGGCGCAGCTGCGGCTGGACGGATACCCCTGGACCATTTACGGGACGGTGCCGGCCAAGGTGACGCGGGTCGGGACCGAGCCTGGGATCGCGGCGACGCCGGAGGCGATCCCGGGGACGATCCGGGTGGAGCTCGACATCGAGACCCCGGCGGACCCGCGGATCCAGCTCCGGCACGGGCTGACGGCGACGGTGGAGATCGAGGTCGCGCGGGTCTCGCCGGTCGCGCTGCTGATGCGGGCGATCGGAGAATGGCACGCCGAGGAGCCGGTGCCCGAAGAGCGGCAACGAGGGTTCCAGGTCGAGGCGGAGGCCCGCTGAGCCAGCCATGAGCTCTCGTTCGAGCCGGCGTACGGTCATCCCCGAGGTGATCCAGATCTCCGCCACCGACTGCGGCCCAGCTGCCATCAAGAGCGTGTTCGCGGGGATGGGGGTGGAGCTCAACTATCGCGTGCTGCGCGAGGCGTGTCAGACCGACGTCGACGGGACGTCGATCATCACGCTGGAGGAAGTATCCAGTCAGCTGGGGCTGGACGCCGAGCAGGTGATGATCCCGATGGATCACGTGTTCCTGCCCGAGGCGCACGCGCTGCCGGCGATCATCGTGACGCTGACGGCGGGCGGGCGGCCGCACTTCGTGGTGCTGTGGCGGCGGATCGGCTCGTACGTCCAGGTGATGGATCCGGCGGCAGGCCGGCACTGGGCGCGGGTCGAGACGGTGGCGAGCACGTTCTACCAGCACACGACGTCGGTGCCGGCGGCGGCCTGGCGCGAGTGGGCGAGCTCGGCGGAGGCGGTGGCGACGCTCGAGCGCCGGCTGCGGGATCTGGGCGCGGCGTCGGCGCCGGCGCTGATCGCGAAGGCGCTCGAGGATCCGGGGCATCAGTCGATCGCGATGCTCGACGCGGCGGCGCGCGCGGTCGAGGCCGTGGTGCGCGCGGGGGCGGTGGGACGAGGACGGACGGCGGCCGGGCTGGTGCAGTCGATGATCGCCAAGGCCGAGTCGGGCGAGGTGCCCATCCCCGAGTCCTACTGGTCGGTCCGGCCCAACCCCGAGGTGGACGGCGAGTTGCTGTTGATCGGGGCGGTGCTGCTGCGATTCCGCGGCTGGCGCGCGGACGCGACCCGCGGCGATGGCGCGGCGGGCGCGGCGGAGAAGGCGGCCCCGGCGATGACCGCCGAGCTCGCGACGGCGCTGACCTCGGCGCAGGTCAGCCCGGCGCGGACGCTGCTCCGGCTGCTCGCGCAAGATCCGTGGAGCATTCCGCTGTTGATCGTGGCCGGGCTGGTGCTCGCGACCTTCGGGCGGATCCTGCAGGCGCTGATGCTGCGGGCGGTGCTCGATCTGGGGCGCGACCTGGGGACGGTCGAGCAGCGAGCGACGGGGATGCTGGTGCTGGCAGGAGTGGCGGTGGCGTTGCTGTTGATCCAGGTCCCGATCTCGCTGGGCTTGCTGGGGATCGGCCGTCGGCTGGAGGTGCGGCTGCGCAAGGCGTACTTCGAGAAGCTGCCCAAGACCGAGGACCGGTACTTCCAGAGCCGGCTGGCGTCGGACATGGCGTCGCGCTGCCACAACATCCAGGCGATGCGGACCTTGCCGGCGCTGGTCGCCCAGGGACTGACGATCTCGCTGGAGGTGCTGAGCACGGCGGCGGCGCTGATGTGGGCGGCGCCGGGGGCGTGGACCATCGCGGTCGGGCTGACCGGGGCGACGCTGCTGTTGCCGCTGTTCGCGCAGGGGCTGTTCTTCGAGCCCGACATGCGGGTGCAGACCCACGCCGGGGCGCTGAGCGGCTTCATCTTGAACGCGCTGCAGGGGCTGACGCCGATCCGGATCCACGGCTCGGAGCGCTCGCTGCGCCGCGGGCAAGAAGCGCTGCTGGTCGAGTGGACCAAGGCGCGCTACTGGCTCCAGGGGCTCTCGGTCAGCTTCGAGGGCGTGCTGATGGTGGTGAGCTACGGCCTGGTCGTGCTGCTGGTCCACTCCTACCTCGAGACCAACGAGCGGGCGTCGCTGGTGCTCCTGGTGGTGTTCTGGGCGCTGCGGTTTCCGATCCTGGGCCAGCGGCTGCTGGTCCTGACCCGGACGTTCCCCAGCGCGATGAACCGCGTCCGCCGCCTGCTGGACATCATCGGAGAGATCGAGCCGACGCCGGCCCGGGTCGAGGATATCGAGCCCGAGCCGTCCCGGATCGGAAACATCGAGCCCGCGCCGTCCCGGATCGGAAACATCGAGCCCGCGCCGTCCCGGGTCGTCGAGCCTGAGCCGTCCCGGATCGGAAACACGGAGCCAACACCTGCCCGCGAGGTGCCCGCGGCCGCGCTGGAGCTCCGCTCGCCGCCGGCGCGCGAGGCGCCGGACGACCACGACGCCGGAAGGCCGGCGAGCGGCGTGGCGATCACGATGGAGCGGGTCCGGGTCAAGGGCGGCGGCCACACCATCCTCGACAAGGTCTCGCTCAACATCGCCGCGGGCGAGCACGTGGCGCTGGTCGGAGTCTCGGGGGCCGGCAAGTCGACGCTGGTCGGGCTGCTCCTGGGCTGGCTCCGGCCGGCGCGCGGCGAGATCCGGGTCGACGGCGAGCCGCTCGATCAGCCGGCCATCGAGCGGCTGCGCCGCGAGACCGCGTGGGTCGATCCGGCGGTCAGCATCTGGAACCAGAGCCTGCTGGACAACCTGCGGTACGGCAACGACGCGGCGCACGGCTGGTCGCTCGACGCGACGCTCAAGGGCGCCGAGATGCTGGACATCCTCGAGGCGCTGCCGGCGGGGCTGCAGACCTCGCTGGGCGAAGGCGGCGGGCTGGTCTCCGGCGGCCAGGGCCAGCGGGTGCGCCTGGCGCGCGCGATGCTCCGCTCGGGCGTGCGGCTGGCGATCCTCGACGAGCCGTTTCGTGGGCTGGATCGCGAGCGGCGGGCGCGGCTGTTGGCCGAGTCCCGGCGGCTGTGGGCGAACGTGACGCTGCTGTGCGTGACCCACGACGTCTCGCAGACCCAGGAGTTCGATCGCGTCCTGGTGATCGAGGGCGGGCGGATCATCGAGAACGACTCGCCCAAGGCGCTGCTGGCGGCGCAGACGTCGCGCTACGCCGAGCTGGTGCGCGCGGACCTCGAGAACCACAAGCTGCTCTGGGCCAGCGGCACGTGGCGGCACTGGTGGCTCGCGGACGGCCGGCTCGTCGAGAAGTCGGCCGAGAAGTCAGCCGAGAAGCCTGCGGAGAAGTCGGGGCCATGACGCACGACGTCTCGCACCTGCTGTGGCCCGTCGATCGGTTGCCCGACGCCCTCGAGCAGATGGCGCAGCGGGCCCGCTATGGCGGACAGCCCGGCGAACTCGCCACGCACGATCCGGCGATCGAGCCGAGCCGGATCTGGATGTTCGCGCTGGCCGGGCGGCTGGGCGTCGAGCTCGAGCCGATCACGCCGCTGTACCGCGAGCTGCCGGCGGTGATCGCGCGGGCGGCGCCCGCGGTGCTCCAGATCCGGCGCAACGGCCGGCCGTACTATCTGGTGCTGCTCGGGACGCGGTGGAAGCAGGCCCGGCTGCTCGCGCGCGACGGCACGGTGGTCTCGCTCGATACCCACCGCGTGCTGGCGCTGGTCCGCCAGGAGAAGCAGGCCGGCGTCGCCGCCGAGGTCGATCAGCTGCTCGCAGGCGTCGAGGTGCCGCCGCGCGCGCGCGACGGCGTCCGGGCCAAGCTGCTGCTCCAGCGGCTCGGCCAGCAGGAGCTACGGACGTGCTGGATCATGCGGCCCCAGCGCACCGCGCGGGCGGCGACCTTGCTCGGCGACATGCCGGCGCTGGTGGCCGGGATCCTGGTCAACCACCTGCTGCTGTCGCTGGTGCTGGCGAGCTCGTTCTGGATCCTGGGCCGGGCCGCGCTCCAGTCCCACCTCGAGGCCGGCTGGTTCGAGGGCTGGATCGCCGTCATCGCCTGCGCGGTCCCGCTGCGCCTGCTCGAGGTCTGGTGGCAGGGGCTGTTCTCGATCCGGGTCGGTACGCTGCTCAAGCAGCAGCTGCTGGCGGGGATCCTCAAGCTGACGCCGGACGAGATCCGGCTCGATGGCATCGGCCGGCACTTCGGGCGGGTCGCCGAGTCCGAGGTGGTCGAGTTGCTCGCGCTGGGCGGCGCGCTGCTCGCGGTGCTCTCGCTGGTCGATCTGGTCCTGGCGGCGATCATCCTGGGGCTGGGGGCGGGCGGCTGGCTCCACGTCTGTGGGCTCGCGGCCTGGATGGGGGTGGCGTTCGTGCTGACGTGGCGGCACTACCGCGTCCAGCGCCGGTGGTCGGGCGCGCGGATCGACATCACGCACGATCTGCTCGAGCGCATGCTCGGGCACCGGACCCGGCTCGCCCAGCTGCCGCTCGAGCGCTGGCACGACGGCGAAGATCGCCGGCTGAGCGACTACGCCGAGACCTCGCGGACGATGGATCAGCGGACCATGCAGCTGTCGGCCCTGCTGCCGGGCGGCTGGCTGGTGCTGTCGCTGCTGACCCTGTTGCCGGCGTTCGCCCGCGGGACCCTGCCGGCCAGCGCGCTGGCGATCTCCGCCGGCGGCATCCTGCTCGCGCTGCGCGCGTTCGACGAGATCGCCGTGTTCTTCCAGCAGATCTCGCTGGCCGCGGCGTCGTTCGAGCAGATCCGGGACCTCTTGCGCGCGGTGGTCCGGCCCGAGCTGGCGTCCAAGGTCCCGCTCGAGATGGAGGCCGGCAAGCTGACCCACGAGGTCGGCGAGACCTTGATCGAGGCCCGCGGCCTGACCTTCCGGCACCACGCGCGGACTCGGCCGGTGCTGGAGAACTGCTCGCTGCAGATCGCGCGCGGCGATCGGATCCTGCTCGAGGGCCCGTCGGGCGGCGGCAAGTCGACGCTGGTGTCGCTGCTGACCGGGCTGCGGACACCGGACGCGGGCGTGCTGCTGCTGCGCGGCCTGGATCGCGCGACGTTCGGCATGGCGGGCTGGCGACGGCGGGTCACCGCCGCGCCGCAGTTCCACGAGAACCATGTCCTGTCCGGCAGCTTCGCCTACAACCTGCTGCTGGGGCGCGAGTGGCCGACCTCCTTTGACATGCGGGACAAGGCCCGCGCGCTGTGCAAGGAGCTCGGGCTCGAGGACCTGGTCAGCAAGATGCCGTCGGGGCTCGACGAGCTGATCGGCGAGACCGGCTGGCAGCTCTCGCACGGCGAGAAGAGCCGGCTCTACATCGCGCGCACCCTGCTGCAGGGCGTCGAGCTCGTCATCCTCGACGAGAGCTTCGCGTCGCTCGACCCCGAGACCATGCGGATCGCCGTGCGCTGCGTGCTCGAGCACGCCCCCTCCGTCGTGGTGGTGAGTCACCCATGAGCCGCAAGGATCCCACCCCGCGCTATCCGACTGCGCCGCTCGTGCCGGCAGCGCCGAACGCGCTCGTGCCGGCAGCGCCGAACGCGCTCGTGCCGGCTGCGCCGATTGCGCTCGTGCCGGCTGCGCCGATTGCGCTCGTGCCGGCTGCGCCCATTGCACGCGCGCCGATTGCGCTCGTGCCGGCTGCACCGATCGCGCTCGTGCCGGCAGCGCCGATCGCGCTCGTGCCGGCTGCGCCCATTGCACTCGCGATGATGGTGGCCGTGGTGGCCAGTGCGTGCTCGGTGGTGCGCCCGGTCCGGCTGACGCCACCGCCGGCGCCCCGGGCCTTCCTCTCGGACGTCGGGGCCACCCGATCCAGCACCGGCGATACGCCGGGCGCGCCGGGCGCGCCGCCGGGCTCGACCGAGCGCGCGACCGAGAACGCGGTGTGGTGGAGCGCGTTCGCCGATCCGGCGCTCGACAGCGCGATCCAGGAGACGCTGCGCAACAACTACTTCCTGCGCGACGTGCGGACGCTCATCTACGAGAACAAGCTCGATCCGGCGGTGCCCCAGGGCTGGTGGTGGCCGCTGCAGATCGGCATTCCGGCCACGGCGCCGGCGGGGGTCCAGCGGGTCGCGATCGGCGTCCCGCCCACGGCGACAGCCCCGGCGGGGCTGCAGCGCTACACGTCGGCCAACGTGGGCGTCACCGCGTCGTACCAGCTCGACCTGTGGGGCAACCTCGACGCGCGGCGCCAGGCCGGCGAGGACTTCGCCGAGCAGCAGCGCCAGAGCACCGAGATCGCCGCCCAGAACCTGGCCGAGCAGGTGGCCCAGCTGTGGTTCGACATCCTGGTCGAGCGCGCGCTCAAGGACCGCACCGAGGGCGAGGTCCGCTACAACCAGGAGCTGTTCGACCTGGTCAAGGCGCGGTTCGAGCAGCACCTGGTGCCCCGGCTGGTCGTGCTCCAGCAGGAGCAGCAGCTGCTCAACATCCGGTCGCAGGTCCCGCTGATCGCGACCCGGATCGCGCTGCTGAACTCGCAGCTGACGGGGCTGATGGGCCGGGTGCCGAGCCCGCGCGACGAGCTGGTCCCGGCGGACCGCCGGCTGCCCGACCTGCCGCCGCCGCCCCGGCTCGGCGCGCCGAGCGAGCTGAGCGAGACCACGCCCGAGATGCGGTTCGCGCGGCTGCGCGTGACCGAGATCGAGTATCGCGTCAACCAGAACCTGTCGAGCTGGCTGCCGACGATCGAGGTCGTGGGCAGCACCGGCGTGGTGGCGTTCGCGTCCTCGGATCCGCTCCGGGAGTCGTTCGCGGGGGTCCGGTTGACCTGGCCGCTGTTCGACGGCGGGCGGCGCCTCACCGAGGCCAGGCAGCTCGAGCTGACGCTGCAGCGGCGCAAGTGGCAATACGAGCTCGCGCTCAAGAGCGCGATCGGCCGGGTCCAGGACGCGCTGCTCCAGGAGAACAACCAGGCCGAGAGCCTGCGCAGCCTGCGCGCGCAGATCGAGCTCGGCCGCCGGCTCCTGGAGGAAGCGCGGAAGATCTTCGAGCAGGGACAATCGGACTATCTCCCGGTGCTCAATGCGCTCGCCAACCTGGCCGCGCTCGAGCGCGAGGGCCTGCGGGCCCAGCGGCTCTTGCTATCCTATCGAGTCCAACTCTACCGCGCGCTGGGCGGCATCTGGTCCTACGCCGTCACCAAGCTCACCTCTGACTGATGACCGAGCGACTGAACGCCGACTGACTGCCGACCGAACGCAAGGACAACCCATGGCGGAACTTCAAACGAGCGAGGTCCTCTGCATCGCCAAGCGGCGGCGGCTGACCCATAGCCGGATCAAGAACGAAGACGGACAGGAGATCCTGCACCTGTTCTACGGCGAGATCGAGCTGATCTTCGACGAGCCCGACGTCGCCCCGGTGGGCGAGAAGCTGATGGAGGTCGAGAGCTTTCGCGCCGAGGAGGCCATGGCCTGGTCCAACGCCGCGCCCCATGACTGGGAGAAGATCCGCGACCTGCTCCAGGCCCTGATCGATCAGCAGGTGCTGAGGCGGATCTCGGAGTCGTCCGCGGCCGGCGCGGAGAGCTACCCCGCGAAGCTGGGCCTGGCGCCCGAGGGCCGCGAGCCCCGGACCTTCACCGGCGCCGACGCGCGCTGCCCGGTGATCACCGAGGAGGCGTTCGGCCGCGCGCTCGACCTGTCCAACCTCGAGGTCCTCGTCCCGATCTACCGGATCGCCCACCCGGCGATGGACACCGACGGCCGGCAGGTCGGTGAGAACAACGTCGTGCCGCGCACGCTGTTCCTCGATCTGCCGACCCAGCGCAAGCTGTGCAACTTCGCGGGCAGCCGCTACCAGCACGAGCTGCCGATGAACACCACCGCGATGAAGCACATGGGCAAGCGGTGGCCCGAGCTGCTGTCGCTGACCGAGCAGTTCCGGGTCGCCCTCCTGGCCCGGATGCCGCCGCGCGATCCGTCGTCGCTCCGGGTCGGCGAGGTCCACTTCCTGGCGGTGTGCACGCTGGCCGCCGTGGGCTACGTCCTGGTCCGGGGCCAAGATCCGGTCCCCAACGGCCAGCTCGACGGCGGGCTGGCCGCGATGTTCCGGCTGATCGACGGCGTCCGGCTGGTCACCAACGACCTGGTGCGCGCCACCGCCGGGGCGCACGGCTGCGACGGGCCGCTCGACGCCCAGGGCATCGCCGACTACGCCGAGCGCTACGCGGTGTACCGCGGCACCTGGGGCGTCTGCGCCGGGCCCCCCGCGCTGATCGACGAGTACCTCCGCGTCCTGCTCGGCGAGACCAGCGCGCCGATCCAGGTCGAGCCCGACGTCGCCGCGCGCGTCGGCGATCTGGAGGCCGCGATCGACTACGGACTGATCGGCCAGCGGGTCGAGTCGGTGGTGCGGTTCCTGGGCAACTCGGCCGGCCTGCTCCACCAGCGGCTCAAGGCGGCGTTCGAGGGCCACAGCCCGCGCACCGAACTCCAGGAGCGGGTCGAGGCGCCGGTCGACTCCGAGCACTTCCCGATGCTCCGCGACGACCACCCGCTGCTCGAGACCTACCGGCTCGAGCTCGATGTCAGCCGCTGGATGTTCGCCCGCGCCGCCGAGGCCCTGCCCGGCAAGGTCGACCCCACCCCGCTCGACGAGCTCCTGCAGCTCGATCCGGCCGCGCAGGCAACCAGCCAGCGCCGCCTGGCCGAGTTCTTCGCCCACGCGCTCCCCGCCGACCAGGTCGTGACCGGGCCGATCTGCGGCGAGCTGGCCGCCGTCGCCGCCGACGTCTTCGCGCTCGAGCGCCGCTGCCTGCGGATCGTCGAGCGCGAGCAGGGCGCGCTCAACCAGCGGCTGCACCGCCCTCCGGGTCGCGCGCTCACCGGCGCCGACCTGGCCGCCTACAACCGCCCGCGCACCGGCACCCCGCTCCACACGATGCTCGCCGAGGGCCTCGGCGTCTCGGTCACCAGCGACGCGACCGCCACCGTGATCCGCTACGAGGATCGCAGCCTCACGTTCACCGACTGAGGCCGCCCCAGGCCGCCCCGACGCCCCACCGACGCCGACACGACGCCGAAAGAGGTCGCGATGCACCCCGAGCTCGTCCGCCGCTTCCACCCACAGATCCGCGATCAGGCCGCCCGCCGCTACGGCCTCGAGCCCGCCGATCTCACCGAGCTCAACGCGTTCGAGAACTTCGTCTACGAGGCCGAGAGCCAGGACGGCGTCGCCCTCGTCCTGCGGATCTCCCACAGCACCCGCCGGACCCTCGACTACACCCAGGGCGAGGTCGAGTTCGTCCGCTACCTCGCCGCCGCCCAGCTCCCGGTGTCCCAGCCGATCCTGTCCGAGGCCGGTCAGTTCGTCGAGCGGATCGCGGAGGACGCCGACCCCGGCCACTACTTCGTCGTCACCGCGTTCGAGCGCGCCGAGGGCGTCGTGTTCGACGACGCCCCGCCGCTCCGGGAGAAATACTGGAAGCCCCCGCTGTTCCGGGACCTGGGCCGGATCTTCGCCCGCCTCCACAACCGCGCCCAGACCTACAAGCTGTCCAACCCGCGGTTCAAGCGCCAGGAGTGGTACGAGTACGACGTCGTCGATATCGACCGGTTCGCTCCCCCCGACGAGCGCCTCGTCCGCGACCGGACCGCCCAGCTCCTCGCGCGCCTCCAGCAGCTCCCCCGGACCCCCGACGACTACGGCGTGATCCACGCCGATCTCCACCTCCACAACTTCTGCTTCGCCGACGGCAAGATCACCGCCTTCGACTTCGACAACTGCGAGTACGCCTGGTTCGTCAAGGACATCGCCGTGCTCGTGTTCTACGTCGCCCGCGCCGCGTCCCGCGGCCTCCGCGAGGACGCCGTCGCCGCCTTCCTCCCCCCGTTCCTCGACGGCTACCGCGAATTCCGCCGCTGCGACCCCTCCTGGCTCGCCGCCCTCCCCGATCTCCTCGCCCTCCAGCGCTCGATGAACTACGCCCTGTTCCACCAGTATCGCGATCCGGACCTCGTCGACGACGACATCCTCGACCGCTGGTCGCGCTTCCGCCGCGATATCGAGGACGACGTCCCCGTGCTACAGCTCGACTTCACCCGCTTCTGAGGCCGACCCCGATGACCACGTCCCGCCTGCCCGCCACCGCCGCGCTGATCGTGATCGACGTCCAGAAAGGCTTCGACGAGCCGTACTGGGGCGAGCGCAACAACCCGGACGCCGAGCGCACCATCGAGCGCTTGCTGACGCGGTGGCGCGCGAGTGATCGACCGGTGATCCACGTGCGCCACGACTCGGTCGAGCCCGACTCGGCGCTGCGCCCCGATGGACCCGGCAACGCGTTCAAGGACAACGCGGTGCCGAGCGCCGGCGAGCCGGTGGTCGGCAAGCACGTCAACTCGGCGTTCATCGGCACCGATCTCGAGGCCCAGCTCAAGGCCCACGCCAGCGACACCGTCGTGCTGTGCGGCTTCACCACCAACCACTGCGTCTCCACCACCGCCCGCA
>Ga0307515_10010773_pt1 | contig 17452 bp, 9 predicted proteins | sample 17_EM_MG_FD_194513 | JGI IMG/M metagenome (GOLD analysis project Ga0307515, IMG submission 194513) | Populus trichocarpa ectomycorrhiza microbial communities from riparian zone in the Pacific Northwest, United States - 17_EM | ecosystem: Host-associated > Plants > Roots > Unclassified | place...
TCCGCGTCATGAAATTTTGATAACTAAATAGAAAAAAAATTGACGGCTTTACCCAGAATTAACTGGGTTAACCCGTCAAACCAAGTTAACCCGTCAAACCCGGAATACATGTCATGAAAGTCTGATAATTAAATAGAAAGAAATTTAACATTAACAAACTAAACTAAACGAAAAAAAATTAATTAAAAAGAAAAAAAAATTCCAGGTTAACTCGTCAAACCAGGTTAACCCATTAAACTCGGGAACCGTGTCATGAAAATCTGATAACTAAATAAAAAAAAATTAACATTAACAAACTAAATTAAAAAAAAAATTCATTAAAAAAAAGACAGTTACAGTACTTTTTAGGATATGTTATAATAGAATAGAATAATAATAAATATAATATAATAATAATAATTATAATAATATAATATATTAATAATGGGGAAAGTTTACAGGCGTGAGAAAGCTACAGTGCTTTCCCCACATCTTTTAGAGTATTACTTAATATATTTTTATTTTATAACGAGTTTTTCAACATGGTTTGGTTCAATTTTTTTTGCTTTGGTTTCTGAATTCAAGACCAAACAGAATATTTTTAAAATATAATCAAAATTATTCCGAAAATTCAGAAAATCATACAAGGGTGCACTAATCTGCTTCTGATTTTTACTGGGTTTCTTTGAAAAACTACAATCAGGGCTGATAAGTAAATTATGCACACTCACGTAAAAATAGAATTTATATAATGGAATAACTCATTCTATTCCATTATCGATTGTCATGACTCTTCTGAAGTTTTGATAACAAATTGGTTCTAAAATTATACTGTTTTTTTTTTTTTATATATATATTTTGATGCCTTACAAGGAAGAGGGGAAGGGGAGTTTGAACTCAAAGATGTTCCTATATCTCTTATAAAAACTAATGGAAGGGACTGGATTTGAGTAAAAATAGTGGCTAAGCCTCGGTGATGCTCTTAAAGCTGAGTTTTTTTGCTGTGATATGAGAGAACTGATTTTTTTTATTTTTTCGTGGTAGAAAAATTAATTATTTTTTTATTATCTTGGAGTTTTGTTAGAGATGTAAAAGTATAGTGGGTAAGAGAGATTGAACTAAATTTTATTTAATTTTTCATATACAACAACATTGATGGAGTCGTGAAAACTTCAGGGCTTTCTTGATTGCATCTTTGAGTAGAAAATGATTTTTGAAAAACAATTTTATTAGTAGATCACAAGATTATTTTATGATTAATTTAGTAAATATAAGAGGAAAATAATAATATACGGGAAAGAGATATAGAATGAAATGGTGTGTAGCAAAGAACTTCAATGGTGCTTGGCCTAGAATTTGCATAGCTTAGCCTAGAGATATACAATTAACTATTTTTTTTTTTTAACTATGCATATTTCTTGAATCAAACCTATAATTTGAATGGGTCGAGTCAAACCATGTAAAATTATTATTTATTGAAAAACTATGCATATTTCCTGTGAGCATCATAAGATCATAACAAAGAAAAAAAATAATTCTAAATCAAATGTATCGTAGGTCTCTTAAATTATTTAAAAAATTATAATGGTACAGAAGTACTTAAGTTATATCATTTACACTCTTAGTATTTTTTTAATTAAAATCTTTGCTACTAAAATTATGAAATCACACGATAGAATCTTTTAATTTATTGTATTTATTTAAAAAATCAAGAGCATTAATAATTTCATATCTTTAATATTTTTGTTATTTATTTTAGTTCAAGATATGAATTTCCTTAAATCAATTCCAATCACAAAATAATTCTAAATTTCTTTAACTGGGTTTAGGGGGGATGTTTGGATAAATATGTGTAATATACAATAAATTAAAATGATAAAATATCATTTTAATTTAGAAGAGGTTTGGAGATAAATTTTGTTTTTTAATCTCGAATGAGAAAAATTCTAGTCTACGTTTCTTATTAACATGAGATATACTATTAGTACACAGATAATAGTCCCATTAGAATAATAAAAATATTCATCATTGTATAAGTATTGATATGGTCAAATTACTAAAAACTTTCTTTTTTATAAATAATCGAGCTAAATCAGCCCAACATTTTTCTGTATAGTGAGACTTATAACTGAGAAAAAAAACCTGAAAAATCAATTAAATTGATAAAATAAATAAATAAATCAAATCATAAAAAAACTGATTAGAATATTTTAAAAAAAATTTGGTTCGGTTGGTTTCATAAGCCTGAAATAAAAAAACCAAACCGAATCTAAAAAAATAAAAAACCAAACCAAAGCCAAGCTCATTAGAAAGTTCCCAAAACCCCCCAAAAAAACAATATAATTTTTGGTTTTTAATATAAAATAACCGAACCGAATTGAAACTGGTCGGTTTGAACCAGTTTCGGTTTTATTTTATAAAATTTCAGTTTAGTTGTTTTTATAAATAAAAACCAAAATAAACCAAAAAGATTATCCCTAATATAACTAGTTGAAAATTAAAACTCGAAGTAAACATGTGTTAAACAATGGTTGTTGTAATTTAAATAACATTAATGTCTCTTGTTCCAAAACAAAAACCGTAGGGAACTCTAGGAACTTGCCTGGCTTAGCTTTGAGAATGAGGTTTGACTCTAGAAATATGCTTAGTCGTACATCTCCCAAGAAATATGCATAGTTATAAAAATTTTATATGTTCAACACGAGATTTGAATCTTATTAATGAAAATGAAGCATCCCTCAACTTAGCAACAATGTTTTAATAAATAGTTGTTAGATTTGATTTAAGTTCATATTTATAAAAAAATCTAAATTATTGAATTATCGAGATCATCTTATAAGTTATCGAGATTAATTAACTCATAAATTACTAATTCAATTATATTTTTATATTAAAACAATGTTGGTTCACTAATTTTTTTTTAAAAGGTCCTTAATGTTTGCCTTAGCTGAGCTTGGTTCATGTTTGGTCGAGTCACTATTCAGCTTATTAGGTTTGACTAGGATTAATATATATTTTAATTTAAATTAAAACATATTCTGAATTAAATTCTAAATCACAAGTTCTTTAGATCAATCTTGCTAACATGCTAAATTGTCTCGAGTTTAATTACCTTGCTATGATGAACTTTGTCAACAAAACCATATTTTTTTTCCTTTTCAAATTAATACAATCTGTAAAAAGTCAACTTATCTTCAAAGGTCAATAAACATGTTTTGTTAAGCTTTGTCAATTAAACCTAACCTTTTTATCTTTTCAAATTAATATAATTCATAAAAAGTGGAAAATCACTTGTTTAGCCCACGGTTTAAAAGCATGCAAGCAACACTCTTGAAGCGTTATTTACATGCTGGAAACTATTTTTCTAGAAAATACTTTCTTGATTTTTTTAAGTTTAATTATATTGTAGAAAACTGATTAATAAAATTTTCACTTTTTAAAAAAACATAAGTTTTTGAAAGAGAAAAGTGTTTCCTGCCTTAAAAACATAAGCTTTAGATTTTACTTAAAAAATATTAACATGGTTTTAAAAATGAAAAAAAAAATTAATAGATTTTACTTAAAAAATATTTAACTTGGTTTTAAAAATGAAAAAAAAAATCAATAGATTTTACTTAAAAATATTTAACAAGGTTATATGTATTATATTTAAAATACTTACATTATATATATAGTTACAATTTATAAAATAAACTATATATAAATATATGATATAATAAATTCTTTTTTTTCCATCATTATATTTTTTATATCTTATTTTTTTATTGTAAGTGGTTAAATAGTTATATTTAATGTTCTATATAAGTTAGATAAACTTAAAAAAAATAAAACATTAATAAGTGATTTTCTAGTTTATTTTTCATGGCGTAACCAAATATTAAAAAATATTTTTCAATTTATTTTTCATGATACTGCTAAACATAAAAAGAATCCACATTTCATGAAAATCACTTTCTAAAAAAAACTATTTTCTGACAAAAGAAAAAGGCCTGATATAAATATTTAATTTTAAAAGGTTGGTTGTGTAATTAAAAATGTTATCTCAAAATTTAAATATTAGAGTCAATGCCAATAAGAATTTATCATACCCAAAGAATTTATTACATTTATAAAAATGCAATAAGATGATGTATTATATGTAATTTTAAAATTATCTAAGAAGATATTTATTCTCGGTTGAAGTGTAAACTAATTTGTAAATACCCTTAACATCAAACAAAACAAATTTAGAAAACACTTTACACTACACATACAAACCAATTTTGTATCTTATATATATATAATTATGAAAAATTTCTTTCCAATTTATTTATGTGAAAGTTTAATCTTTAAATTTATTGCATTTGTCAATAACATTGATAAATAAATTCAAAAGAAAATATTGGGAATTTACAATATTCAATATTGTGATCTGGAGATAAATATTAGGGAAGGAAAATAGGATAACCACTTAAATATTATTTTAATAAATTGATTTTAAAATATTTTTTTTATTAAAATTAAAAAATAAAAAATACAGGGATATCTAAAAGTAATAGGAGCTAGAAAAGGATGCTGGAATACCGAGAAAGGCCAGAATTGGTTGAAGAGGTTCAAAAATGCAAAAAGTTAAAATTTGACAGTATATTTTTGACAGATAAGAGCCCTGTTGACAAAGAAAATTCAAGTTGAGGAAGAAAAATCTAAAATTAGATGTTTATGGAGTCAATTAAATTTTATCTAAGGTTTAATTGAATTTATAGAGGGTTGGATTGTAAGAAAATTGATTTTTAAGTCAACATAGGTTTTTATTGGGAGAAATTAAAGTTCTGGGGTCCAATTATATTTTTTGAAAGAGTTGATTTGGCCAAATCAGGGGTTTAATTGCATAATTATTAAGTTTGATGGTCAATTAGAGATTTAATTGAAACAATCCGAGAACAAGGATCAAACTAGAAAAAGCGCTAACATTAAGGGATCCAATTACAATTTTGTCTGGGACTTGATTACAAAACTGCAAAAACATTTGATGGCCGAATCGAAAGAAACCCAAGCGGCGCCGTTTCCACCATTTCATCGTTTGCAACAGCTGGTATTCTGTGATAATAAAGGAAGGAGACGTTGGCAGCGATAATGGAGCCGATTCCAAATCAAGAAGGGAGCGTATCGCGGCTGACAACCCTCGCCACCGTGATGCACGCGGGCTTACCAAAAACACTCGCGTCCTCTGGCTATAAAAGCCAGAAGAAGAACCGAACGCAGGAGAGAAAAAGAAGGAGAAGAGAGGAGAGGCTACAGTGAAGAAAAAAAAAGGGAGTGAGACAGTTTATGAGAACGTAAGAAAAGTGAGAGAGTGGAGAAATAGTGAGCAAGCATAAGGGAGAGAAGAGGAAGGAGAGAAAGAAGCAAACCAAACGGAAACAGAGGACACGGTGAAGCAGAGAACCCAGCACCACCATCGTCTTCGTCTTCGTCTTCTCAAAATTAGGTACGTTCGATGCCCTTCTCCGTTTCCCTGTAAAATGAGATGATGCATGTTAGTATGTAAAATACAGAAAGAAAACATAAGGAAACCGACACCAGAAATCGTCAGTTACAATGCTCTGTTTTGTTTTCTTTTTTCATTCTCGCACTGCAACAAAGATGGTTAACAGAGCGAAGGTAATTTAATTACCTACGCCCTGTTCATGCAAGCCTAAAAATATTATTGTGCCATTAGATAAAAATATGCCTTGCAGTCTAGGTGGTCAGCTTACCCGGCTCTCATCCGAGAGACCCGGTTTCAAGTCCAAACAAAGGAATTCCTTTTTGAAGGTGGTCACTGGCATGGGCCAGTGACCATGCTGGTCTGGATGAAAATTTCAAAAAATATGTATTAGCATGCATTTTGGCTTTAATAACCAGTTTATTAAAGTCACGAGAACTAGGTCAAAAATTCTAAAAACAATTTATTTTGTTTTTTTTTTCTTTTAATATCTGGGGTTATGATCTTATACATAAGACGTGTTCCGAAAATTAAATTTTATTTGTTGGCATTAGACCGGTTAGGTTTTACCCGATAACATAAGGATCTCTTTACCGAATAGAACTTTTCTTAAATCATAGATGGACCAACAAATAGAAAGCACGACATGACCTTATATTTTATCAGACAATAAAACAATGCAGCTTACCTTAGGTAAGACGTATTTGAGGTGCTAATACCTTCCCTTTACGCAACCAGTCCCCGTACCCGATCTCTGAGACCAGTTAGAGTTCCTAGTGATCAAAATACTAGGTGGCGACTCCCATCCTATTTTTCCACTGATAAAAGACAAGAATTCCTTGTCTCCACACATTTGCCACATTTTTAGATACTACGAATATTGAGGGTGGATGTTTTCGCCGCAACGCCGCACACGTGCGACAAGAAGAATACATAGTGTATATATATATGTTTGCTGCTATGTTGTATTAATTTCTACAGAATTATTATATGTATGTGTGTAAAATATCTTTCTTTTTAATTGAGAGTTTTTGGAGAATCATAATATCCAACCATAGATTCTAATTGCGAAAGAAAGTTAGCTATTGGTCCACATTATCCCTGCTATATAGTTTTCCAAAGCAATAATCAATATATTGTCAAAAGCGTCATGATTTTGTTTATGGGTCAAATGAAATTATGAAACAATAATGTTGATTTTTTTACAACAAATTATTATGAAACCTAATGACAATGCTAGTGAGCAAGCATGACATTGAGGATTTTAAATTTACAATAAATGATTATGAAACCAACTGATATTGTGATTTTTTTCAAATTTATTTAAAAATTTTCTATATTTAGAGTTTTAATTTTCTATATGTTTATTTAAAGTTTTAAATAGCATAAACAAAAATGGATGCAAATGTATTTATTAATATAAAGTTCATGATCATAAAATGAAGGGCCAACCTTAAATTAGGAATGAGTGTGAATACTTTAAAGCTTTAATGGATAAAATTTTTGGAAACTTTTAGGAATGAACTTACCTACTAGATCCATCTTTAAGTTTCTTTATGTAATTAGCACGGTATCGTTACCATCCATTTTAGTTCAAAAATTACACTGCATATCAATGTAATAGCTAGAATTAATTGTGTTTTTTTTTTTCAAAGAAAATTACATGGTTAAAAACTCATCAACTGGTGCAACTTCCATAGCTTCAGCTCTTGCAGAATCAAATGATCCAATATGAGCTCATAGGTAGGTAGTTGTTAGTGCAAAGAACTCAAGTATATGTGTTTATTGTGGAAAAATGATTAATAGTAGTGGTATTACCTGTCTAAAGTATCCCATAATTGGTATTAAAGGTCAAATTAAAGCTTGTAAAAAGGTCCCTCCAGGTGTGAAATGACAAATGAAGTAGTTGATATAGGAGTTTACAATAGAGAAAAAGAAAAGAAATAGACTTATAACTAATATTGAAAATTCTCAATCATTTTCCAATGACGAAGTCGAAGAGAGTAGTAGTGCAAATCCTACTTTAAGTGATATCAATTCACAAGCAAATAAGAGATTGTCAATGCAAGGCACAAGTGCAACTAAAAAAAAGACGACTTTATTCATTTCACGAACTACCCTAGATTTACAACCTAGCATTAAAAGTGCAATGACTTCTAAAGAGAATGAACATAATCCAAGGAAAGCCATGGAAAAATGGTGGTATGATGTTAATGTACCATTTAATCTAAATCATATTATTATCAACCAATGATAAATGTCATAGCATCAATAAGACCTAGTTTTAAAGGACCATCATATCATGATTTAAGGGGACCACTTTTAAAAGGTGTAGTTCATGATGTCCATGAATACCTCTTTGGAATCAAGGCTCATTGGAAACTTTATGAATGCTCCATTTATAGTAGATGGGTGGTCAAATAGGAGAAATGTACCAATTATGGATTTTCTTGCTTATTCTCCAAGAGGTACCATATTCTTGAAGTCAAGACATTGTTTGAAATGTTTGATGAAGTTGTCAAAGAAGTTAGACAAGAAAATATTGTCCAATTTGTTAGTGACAAGAAGGCTTTACAACAAAGGTATGACATTTTTTTTAGTCTTTTTGTGTTGCCTATTACATTGATTTGATGTTAGAAAATATTTCTAATCCAAGATATTTTTTGATGATTGATGAAACCATTACGAAGGTAAGATACATAACCAAATTTATATGTAATCATGCATGGGTTTTAGCTTTGATGAGGAAAGACTTTACTAATGAAAATGATCTATGTTGTCCTGACATTACGAGGTTTGCTGCTTATTTTTTAAGCATCCAATGTTTACTTAAGTTTAAGAAAGAGCTTTGACAAATGTTTACTTACACGAAACAAGTAAAATCAAGTCATGATAAAAGTAAAGTTGGAAAGGAAATAGTTGCCATAATTTTACAAGATAAAGACTTTTGGTCTCGATGTGAACATATAGTCAAAGTTAGTGAACCTTTGATGAGAGTTCTTTGGTTAATAGATAATGAAGAAAAATCAGCAATGAGTTATTTATATAAGGTAATGGATAAAGCAAAAGAAGCTATTAAGACAAAGTTGAAAAATAAAGTATCTCAATATAGACTATATATCTGGGTAATTGATGCTAGATCCATTATATGCAGCAAGTTGTTTTCTTATCCTATAATCTAATTTTGGCATTTTTTTTCAAAACAAGAGGAGGTTACTCGAGGTTTGCTTGACACAATTACTAGATTGGTCCCTGATTGTGACACTCGAGATGTAATTAGTGGCCAACTTGAGGAGAATAAGAAATTAATTGGTGATTTTGGCATGCCCCTAGCTATTTGTCAAAGAGAAAAGTTAATCCAGGTAATAACTTTGTATTTTTTAAATATAATATTGTTTAGTATCTATAATATCTAATTTACTGAACTTTTTTCTTATCTAGTTGCATGGCGGGAGCAATTTGGCAATGATACTCAAGAACTTTAAAAGTTTGCAATTTGAATTCTTAGTCAATGTTGTAGTGCAACTAGGTGTGAAATAAATTGGAGTTTATTTAAATTCATCCATTCTAAGGCGAAATAAGCTAGAGCATAAGAGACTAAGTGATCTGATATTTGTTCGTTATAATTTAAGGATTCAATAAAGATAAAATGTCAATATTATCATATTAATAATAATATTGAAAATGATTATTACTATTTTCATTAACATTGATATTATCTTTTGAAAATTAAATTTATCACCAATATATATGATTTATATTCATATTGTTTTCTTTCATGTTTATACTTTGTAGGAATTTGAGCAAAATAAGAGATATTTTAGATTTCATTAGCCTTGATAACTTTGACCAATTGAATGAGTGGATATGTGAAGAACCTAACCTTCCTGGTGGAGAGGATATATGTTGAGAGACTATTGAAACACTTTTATTTACTTTGATTTTAAAGGATGAAGAGACATGTTTTGATGACGAGAATGAGCTTCGTGGAAATGACCAACTATTGGAATATCTAGTTGGTGACTTTCCCTATATACCACCACAAGATCAAGATCCTTATTTCTATGTTAATGATGGTGATGATATTTAATTTATGTTTCTTTTGTGTTAAAACATTTTACTTTCATAATATTTTGACATTTGTTTAAGTTGAATTACTTTAAGTTAAAATTCTATTTAATCTTGACTATTTAGTAATGTTTTAAAAATTAAAATTATGTTTGTTTGACATTATGTTTGTATTGCATAATTTAAAGTTAATTTATCTTGAATTGGAATTATGTTTGTTAAATTAATATTTTGAATTATATATATATATATAACCCCAAAACAGTATACTAAAACGCTTCAAAACCGAAACATTCCGTTCTAATTGAAAAACAGAACACCTACCGGAACGAAATTGGCAATCTTGCTATTATTGTTTCATTATTTAGCATGCAGATTGACAAATTAATCCAAATCGATACAATATATTTCCGTCTCAATATTTATGAAAATCTCACATTAAATATTTATTTTGAGTTAAACTATATTTGTACTGGTCATCGAGTTGTTTTTGAACCCATTAAATTAAACAAGTTACATTAGATCAATCTCTACGCAATTTAAATTTTTTCTACTAAAAAAAATATTAATAATATCTAAATATTTTTTAAAATTAAAAAAATGGATCAAACTCATGTTGTAGCTTGGACTGAAGATTTAATTAGTTACTAATTTTTCAATCGTGCTGCTTTCCAAATTTAGATTTGTAGTTTTAATCTAACACCAAAAATAGAAAACACCGTCATTAACATTTTATGAAATTATTATTTGTTTGCTGACTTTTCTATGCAGACATTATTATTAGTGAAAATTATTCTGATATTATGTAATTAGATTTTTTTTTTCACTTTGCAATTATTTTTTTGAATATTACTAAAAAGACATGAAGTTTAAAAATACAAAAAATCAACCAGTTTCATAGGAAAGCCTCATCTGGTCTATATTCTTGGCACGACCCCTGAATGAAAGCATCGCAACAATAAATGTTGAGAGGCTGGTTGCTTCTTCTCAAATCCTGAATCCTGTTCCAAGCATCCTCAATTGAATCTACAGAGACCATGGACATATACATCATAAGTAACATCTAACAGCTGGGTTTTTAGGTCGTGAAACGGTAAAGATAAGTCAGTGGATCGAGTGGCGGAGAGAGAGGGCAGTGCAGACCTGGTTTCTGTTCAAGGATGAAGGCGACAATGGTGATTGGTGAGTGTAGGGTCAGTTTTTTACGTTGGTTTGGTCATTAAAGATAGAGGAGGAAGATGAGATTGTAACAGCTGGGGTTTATAAGAAAAAATGAGTGGTGTGGTGATTATTAATTTTCATATTTTCATATGTATATATATATGTGTGTGTGTGTGGATATTATAATTATTTTATTGATTTTTAAAACTTGCTTTAATCCAGAATGAAAATATAATATTTAAAAAATTAGTTGTAAGGTAAAACAAAAATTAAATCAGAGTAATTTTTTCATATTATTATTATTACAAAAGACCCCGAAGCCACACAGCTTGCAATAATTTTTTAAAAAAAAAACAGAAAAAAAAAATCCTGTCATCAGAGCTTAAAAAATGAGAAAGCATAGAATGCCACACCTGTCACCAATAAAGTCAATAACGATGATCAAAAAAATAAAACAACAGGCGCTTTGCTTTGGTTTGGCTTAGATCTAAAATAATAAAATTTTGACATTCGCTTATCACTCTTCCCTGTTTCTCACTATTTTAACGCAACAACAACGTTCAGGACGCCTTCATCGTTCCACGATCTCTTTCTCTCTGTAAGTAAACAATTCCTTCAAACTTAATTCCTATCAATCTCTATGTTGTAAAAAGGTGAGCTGAGGCAGGTGGTTTAATTTAAACTTTTTTTCTGGCTAATTAGTGGCAGATGGTATGAATTTTTTTAGTAACAAATGAAAAGCAAAGGTGAGGCTAATTTGAGCCTTGGTACCTTGAATTTTGAATTTTTTTTTCTCTTCATTTTTTTCTTGGAAACTATGTTATTAAAGTGCGGGGATTTAATCTTTCATATTTTGTGTATCTATTGAATACGAGGAGCGGGAATCATGGAAATCAAGGTTTTTTTAAAGAGTTATTTTAGGGATTTATTTTTATATATGTATTTTCGTTTAAATATCTGATTCTTTTTCTTTGTGATCCTCAGGTTATGTAGAGTGAAGATTGAGATTTTAGATCGATAACTCTTAAATGCAGCTTCGAATCTGCAGATTTTGAGTTGCATTTTATGTTTAGAATTGAAGAATTGATCCTTGTTGTTGTTGCCTTTGTAAATTGGATTAACCATGGTGTTTTGGGAAGGTTATGTGAGTGATGAAGTAATGGGGATTTTTGCCCCTATTGTAATTTATTGGTTGTACGCGGGGTTTTACCAGCTATTGCCACCGTTGGATGAATATAGATTGCACACTAGAAAAGAGGAGGAAGAGAAGAATTTGGTTCCGCTGTCGAAGGTGATTAAGGGTGTGTTGCTTCAACAACTAGTCCAGGCTGTTGTTGCTCATGCGCTCTTTTTGGTTAGTTACTGAACCTGTTCAAGTTGTTCCTGATTGCCTTTTATGTTTCTTTGTTGTGTGATTGTGATCCTTTTTGGTGTGAACGATTGGATGTTTCTCAATATAGGTTTCTTCCTATATATTATTAGTTCTTTGTTTCAGTTTGCTTCTTGGGGATAGATTTCCTGGAGTTAGTGTTTGTCTTATGTGGAATGGTAATGTCATAGTGATAGAGGCCTAGACAAGCTTGTTCCTTAATAGCTGAGCTCTTAGTGGTTTCTGGTTTTTACAAGGCAGCTCTATGCAGGAAAATGCTTCCTCATGGCCTTGTCTTGTGTAGTCTCTGCTAGATATTCATCATCTCATATGGAGGCTGTGGATCTGATGTGCTTGTTGATTCTCATAGCTGGAGAATGCTCCTAATAGTGTATTTACTTTAGATTTGAACATAAATAAGACCGGGGAATCATCATCAACTATTAGATATGTTGGGGGAACACAAATGAAGTGGGTCTTCTGGATTAGGAAACTTCATCCTTCTTTTTATCAATTTTCTTTTTCCTTCACGTTTTTTTGGTGGGCAGAGGGTTTGTTAACTTACTGCGATATGGAGGGAGTATGAGTTCATGATATGTTCAGCTTTTACAAGTTCTGATGAGTGTATTTTTTATTACATTTGTGCAGTTCTCTAGATAAACAACGAGTAAAATTCTTGTGATGTGTCATGTGCAATTTGAGCCTTACACAGAAGATCTCATGCTACTTTTACATTGAGTGCTTGGGAATTCTTTCTTCCTTGAGAATTTTTTCCACTCGTGCTGTGATATTAGTGGCTTTCAGGGCATGATTCTGATGGTTTGCAATAAAGAAGAGTGGCAGTGTTAACATTGTTTTTGTCTATGTGAATGAGGTGTTAAGTCAATAGGCAGAGAAAAAGATGAACAGTCCTTTTGGCTTATATATGTTGGTTTTACATAAGATTTTAAGTTCTTATACTATTGAAGTTGAACTGGCCTTTATTCTTTCAGCCAACGTGTTCTGTTTTCTTCTTTCTCGTCTTTCATTTTAACAGTAGTATGGGAAATCACTGGTATTCTATGTTAGCAGGGTAAGCAGGAACTGACTTTCATGTCCTTAAAGTTCTTAGTCCAGCTCTGAAACCTTTTATTCTTTGTGACATTGTTGACGATATCAAGCATTTGTTTTCTTGTCTCTTTCAAGAACATATTCTGTTCTGATACATGTTTGTTCTGCTACTATTATGATATTCTGTTTCCTAGCTTCTCTTGTCCCACCTTCCATCCTCCTTAACCCCTAGTTCAGGTAGGTCCATGTGGGCATGCATCTTAACTGCATGGTGCAAAATATTATGAACCAGAAGTTCCTTTTAGTTGTCTTGTATCATTTTGAGTCTGTTGCGATACTGTATGTTGTTTAAGTAAAGGGACTGGGAAGAAATTTATGGATAAAACTTTCAAATCTTGTTTTGGCTTTTTCTACTACCACATTTCTGTTTGGATGCCCTTTTGTGAAAACTCAGAAATTCTGTTTTGTTTTTCCAATCATGATAGATTCCTCCACTCACCTTAAGATTCAATGCTGCTGTGGAATACAAATGAGTATTGTGGACACTAAAAATTGGAATTTCTTGCATTGGTATTGGTCTTTGATGTTTCTTAATATAGTTGCTGTTACAGACATTATTATTTATTTATCCTGGCCCTTGTTTCGTGCAAAGATAAAGCGTCTTGGACCTGCAACCACAAGGTTGCAGGTTCAAGTCTTGAGAGTAGCCTCTTCATTCCTAAGTACTGAATGGTAGGATTATCTCCCAACCCTACCTCCCAGATCCCCACTTTGGGAGGAGAACGCAGAGGGATTGAGAGATCAGTGACTCTAGGACTTAGATGGTAATTGTTCAATTGCTTGGTGGTATCATTTGATTTGTAAGCTCTAGGACGTAGACCTATGTGTTTTTACTTTTTACCAACTGATAATTAACTTTCGTATGCCTGTGTTGTTGCTGCAGTTGACTTCATCAGCTGATGAATCTGGAACCACAATCCAGCCCTCTATCCCTATCCAAATCGTGCAAATCATTATTGGAATGATTGTCATGGACACATGGCAGTACTTTGCGCACCGTTACATGCATCAGAACAAATTCTTATACCGCCATATCCACTCCCAGCATCACAGGCTAGTTGTAACTTATGCAATTGGGGCCCTTTATAATCACCCTCTCGAGGGTCTCTTGCTTGACACAGTGGGTGGTGCCATTGCATTCCTCGTCTCAGGAATGACTGCACGGACATCAGTCATTTTCTTCTGCTTTGCTGTAGTTAAAACAGTTGATGATCATTGTGGACTCTGGTTGCCTGGCAATATCTTCCATATCTTTTTCCAGAACAACACTGCTTATCATGACATCCACCATCAACTCCCAGGCACAAAGTACAATTATTCCCAGCCATTCTTCTCCATATGGGATAAACTTCTAGGGACTTACATGCCATACACTCTTGTAAACCGACCTGAAGGCGGTTTGGAGGCAAGACTGGTTAAGGACTAGTTACAGTTTGACACTTCCCCTGTATTATTTCAAGCTTTCACTTAACAAAGGAATATTTTTTGGCTGGGTTTTGCCCTTCGAGGAAAACATGAATTAGAATTGTTTGTTTGACCTTGTAAGCTAGAAGCAAGTCCATTGGGTGTTCCTTCTTTTCCTAGTCCTGCGATGGTATATTTGTATTTTTGATATTCTGGGTTATCCCTGTATGTAGCATATCTGTCTTTTATTGTTTTCCATTTTACATGTTCCAATATGTTGAGATTGATGTACTTGTAATTTTTTTATCCTTGAGGATGCAGGAAGTTGCCCACACTAATTTCAATTATACTCCCATGCTTCTAATCTGTCAGCGTCATCTTCTTGTTAAAACTTTCTCAGTCATGTCTACTTGTCGAGACAAAATTCCATGCTTCTACTCTGCTGGGTGCTACACTATGGTCTGTCATTGTGCCCTGTTGGGTTTAGAGTTTGAAAGTAGTGAAAATAGTAAACTCGGGTGTTTGATAATTGGTTGATGTGATTTCTAAAATTGTATTTTTAGCCAAGGAAAGACTGTCGCATCATCCTAGCCGGATACTATCAATAGAAATGCATTTGTGGTAAAACTACATTAAGCAGGTTACACGTCCTATTTTGAGGAGAGCACGTAGAAATCCAAAAATCCGTGCTAATGGGAGGCTCCTCATGGAGCTGGGCAATACCACCTTGCAGCTGCGGTTCCTTCAGGTATGAAAAGGTGTTCTGCTTGTCTCTTATCAGTTTGCCACCATGCCTATCAATTAAAAATCTAACAGTTGTCTTCGATGACCTTTGCAACTCTTTAATGGTAGGTTGGTATGATAACAAGAATGATGTGAATTAGAAGGGATGTCTGTAGTATTTCCTATGAGTGTGCTGTTTTCCGTGAGCAGCCGAAAGTGGGGAGGTCTTAAATAGGGAAGGAAGCCATAGTTCATGGGGATGCTTCTGAAAATTTCTTTGGCTACTGGGGCTATGGCCTCGAAGCCTTTACTGCTCGGTTAAATCATGTATTTCATACGACTTGTCAAGAAGCATACACTGTCTGTGACACGTTGAAGAGAATGCGTTGTCTATCACACATATTTTCTTTCTTTCTAGTAAGTTCTGGTGATTATTTCCTTCTGCCAGTTCTTTTAATGAACAACAACTCATGTTCTTGCCTATTAATCTTTTATGTGCAACGCGAGACTTGAGCAGCAGATCACATATTAATTTTGTTCTGTGTGCGTGGGAATTCTTTCTTCTTTCTTGAGAATTGTGGCTTCCAAAGCATTGATTAGGATGCTTGGAAGAAGAAAAGTGGTGTTAACGTTCTTTTGTGTGTGAATGGATGTTAAGCCAATAGGCAGGGAAAAAGATGAAAATCCTTTTGGTTTCTAGTTGTCGATTCAACATGCAAGATTTTAAGTGTTCATAATTGATTGAAGCTGAACGGACCATTATTATTTCCACAAACGTGTTCTGTTTTCTCTTTTTCTCGTCTCTCTGGCATTTAAAAACATTATGGGTTTCTTTCTATTTTATTCTCCCGAGTAAGCAGGAAGTGATTTTCATGTCCTTAAACACTTGTTTTCTTGATCCTTGGAGAACATATTGTATTCTGACACATGTATTGTTGCTGCAGCTGACTTCAACAGCGAATGAATCAGAATCCAGCCCTCTATTTCTATCCCAATCATGCAAATTATAATTGGAACGTTTTTCATGGACAAATGGCAGTACTTTGCGCACCGCTACATGCATCAGAACAAATTCTTATACCGCCATGTCCACTCCCAGCATCACAGGCTAGTTGTACCTTATGCCATTGGGGCCCTTTATAATCATCCTCTCGAGGGTCTCTTGCTCGACACACTGGGTGGTGCCATTTCGTTCCTCATCCCAGGAATGACTGCACGAACATCAGTCCTTTTCATCTGCTCTGCTGTAGTTAAAACAGCTGATGATCATTGTGGGCTCTGGCTGCCTGGCAATATATTCCATATCTTTTTCCAGAACAACACTGCTTATCATGACATCCACCAACTCCCAGGCTCAAAGTACAATTATTATCAGCCATTCTTCTCCATATGGGATAAACTTCTACGGACTCATATGCCTTCCACTATTGTGAAGCGCCATGAAGGCGGTTTGGAGGCAAGACTGGTTAAGGGCTAGTTACAACTTGACACTTGGCCTGTATTATTTCAAGCTTTCACTTTACGAAGGAATATTCTCTGGCTTGGGTTGTGCCATTCCTGGGAAAATGAATAGAATTTTTATTTGACGTTGCAAGCTAGAAGCATGTCCATTGCGTGTGCCTTTTCTAGTTCTGTGACAGTATATTTGTCCAGCTGGTAATGGTGCTTTGTACCAAGCTACCCAAAAGAACTGTATTTTCTATATTTTGAGTTATATCAGTATGTTACATTTCCTTTTTTATTGTGTGCCATTTACTGTTCCAATTTGTTGAGGTTGATGTACTTGAGTGAAAAGTAATAATATTGATAGAAGTTGTGTGGGGTGACCAGTTGACTTGCTTTCTAAAACGCTGTTTTTTCACCAAAGAAAAGAGGATTTCACCATAAATTGCTTTTTATTTGGTTGAAAGCAATTCAAAAGCTAAAGATTTTCATTCGTCGATCAATTAATAATTCCTACAGTTGTGTTTCATAATCCTTGCAGCATCATAATGGTCCGATGGTGTGCTAACAGCAATTATGCGGATTAGTCGACCAATCAATGCAGTGAGCATGCTGGAACAGAGAACCAGAGCAAAAAACAAAGGAAACTCAGATGGGCTGTGATTTTTTACTTTCTATTATTGTTTTTGAGCAATGATTGTACAGAAATTGAAATTAACTAATGTCTAATG
>Ga0307515_10010774_pt1 | contig 17451 bp, 5 predicted proteins | sample 17_EM_MG_FD_194513 | JGI IMG/M metagenome (GOLD analysis project Ga0307515, IMG submission 194513) | Populus trichocarpa ectomycorrhiza microbial communities from riparian zone in the Pacific Northwest, United States - 17_EM | ecosystem: Host-associated > Plants > Roots > Unclassified | place...
ATGGTTAAAATATCAGTACGTGAGAACCTCTCTAAATAGACAAGTAGAAAATTATCCACGGAATCCTTAAAAGAAGGGGATGGCAATGGAAGCTAGCTAGCTTCCAAGAGGCTAAAACCAGGTGAAACGGATGGAGCTATGTTTTGATTGGTGAAAGGATTCCTTGATAACAACCTTTATTGTGTAAAAAAAATCAACTCCCGGTCTCATTCAGTATCTTCTAGTGTGGCTCTCTACCTCTACTGTCAAAATATGAATAGAACTAGCTAGCTTACGTAAGCTTGCTTGTATGAGAGTATTTATCCCTTCCAGATTATTTAAATAGGAACGAAAAAAGAGGAGTGTTAGAATTCGATTTCCGCTACTCGGCATAAAGAGATAATGGTACAGAGAGGACCACAACCCAACCTTCTTTGAACAGCAAGCATCTTGACTACTTAGAACTTGTAAATTTCAATTTAACCAAAGTCTTTGTTTTGTTTAGATTAAATCATATATAAGTTTTTAAAATATTATAGGGATGGTAGTTAAAGAAGTGGTAAATATAAGGGTCCTTGTAATTAAATAAAAAATACTTTTTATAATAAAATGAAATACATAAATTTATTATAATTGAATTCAAATCATAAATTTATTTTCATATATATAATTTAGTTTAAAACAGGCACTCTCATAATCCTTCATGATAGCTCGTAGCATTAAAGCTACTTCCCTGTTAAGCAACGAGAGAACAGTATGAACTATCAACGCGCTAATCATGCGATTGTAAAAATAATAATAAATCATGGAACTCAAATGCCTTTTTTATCTAAAAATATATATAAAAAATCAAAATTTTAAATAAAAAAATCAAAATTTTATAAACCGCTATACGGGGCCCAAATAGTCGTACAAATAGTGCACTTCACAAATGGATTCCGCACACAACTTTATATATATATATATATATATATATATATATATATATATATATTAACAGAAGAAGTGTTAATCAATACCATTTCATCCCAAAAGGAAATCCACGAAGATGTGCATGTCTTGGTTTTCTGTATCGGCCACCACCACTTGACTTGGGAGCCAATCAATCCCATGTAACAAAAGAAGATTAAAAAAAAAAAAAAAAGGTGGGGAAGAAAATGAAATGTCATAAAATCCATGATTCAGATAAAGACGAAGGTACAAATAACAGTAAAGCAATGATCCTACACACGGCCTTGTGGCTATGCCTCATATTTGACACTTCACACAGCAAAAAAAAAAACACCACACAGCAGCCCATGAAAGCGACCCTCCTCCTTTGGCACTAAGTTTTCTCAGTGAACAAAGAATCTAATACTTGGCACTTGTACCTGTTGGTGACACCAAAATCTAAGCTTTCAGCTAGACGTCCATGCAGCATGACTACTCACCGCACTTTAATCATATTCCTTGCTTCTTCCCGTCCCTTGCCTCCCTCCCCAGACTGACCCACCACCATCACCTCCTCCACAGCAATTCGCAGCCGCATTTGGAAGGGTATGAGTGGATAACAATAATAATTTCATGAACAGATTCTGTGTGTCTGGCTATGTAGAGGACGAGACGGTCCTCCTGTGCTCACCACTAAAAATGGTCATTTTGTGCATAATCTGTGCGGTGCCCTTGATTTGAAGCATCATTCTTGACAAGCTTGATGGACTTGGGCTGTCATCTCTTACATTTTCGTCAACTTAATCAGATTCATTGATGATGAGTCTGAATGTTCCAAATGCTGCAGTGAATATTCCTTCGATTTAAGTTTTCGAGGCAAACTTCTGGACATGACATGATATTATATGATATGATATGATATTCACACGCGTAGAGAAAGAAATTAAGTAACGGTTTGCTGCGTCTTAAAAAAGTGTTTTTTTAAAAAAATTATTTATTTCTTTTTAATTTCAAATTAATAATTTTTAATTATTTTGATGAACTTATCAATAAATAATTTTTTTAAAATAAAAAAAATATTATTTTAATATATTTTCAAATAAAAATACTTTAAAAAACAACTATTATCATACTCTCCAACACCCCTAATAAATATTCACCATTATCTTATTATGAAAAAACCATTTCAATCAATTGTGAGATAAAATTTTATAAAAAAATTTTATATTATTTTTTAATATATTAACTTAAATAAAATCTCAAATAAGATTTAATATTGTAAAAAAGAAACTATTTTAATTTAAGCATTTATAGTTTGTTTGAGAATAATTTTTGTTTGTGTTTTGCAAATAGTTTTGATATGCTTATATTAAAAATAAATTATAAAATAATTATTTTAATATATTTTTAAATAAAAAAATACTTAAAAAACAATCAATAATCCAATAACAAACAAACTCTTAATTCAAGGAATCTTTTTTATGTTACGATCTGACACTAACTAGTAAGTGTATATCTAAGGATAGCTAATTGCATGGTCCGCATGAAACTAAACTGATAGCTTGGTTAGGTTTCTATCACAAATAATTTAGAATAGTCAAAAAATATTCTTCATAAAGCCATTCATATTCTTCCTTCATGAGTTATTTTCTCAGCAACTTCTGCTATCTGAATCAAAGCCTAAGTCTAGCCAGATATTCCCACTAAGAATTGTTGGAGAAATTAATTATCAGCATCGTGTTCAAAGTCTCCAATTCGAAAAGAACAAAGCTTTACAGAACAATTCCACAGAGGAATAATTCTGATAAGGCTAGCTAGAGCTGTTATCAGCAGCTGCTTTTTGGTTCTTTCATGGAAGAAATCAAAACAATTTCATGACTGACTGCACGAGTACATGGTTTAAGTAATGCATAGATGCATGCATCTATATATAATGACAATTGTGTCTTAAATTGGTTCATGTTTTCTTTATTCAATACGACAACTTTTGTTGATTTTGTGTTTGATATTATGATATAAAATGATTTTTTATTGAAAATATATTAGAATGATTTTTTTATATTAATATATTAAAATTATCTAAAAACATATAATAAAACTCTAATTTTAATATTTTTTAATTTTAAGTAAAAAAATAATTTAAAAAACACTTCGAAAAAATAGTAAAACTCAAGAATTCATGATTGCAAACCATTCTTTATAACCTTTGTTTTTATTTTTTCAAAATGAGTATGAACTTGTTCATTTGTAAATCTCCATTCTCATCCTTCTGGGGATTTTAACCTGAAACTTTCAAATGGAAACCCTAGAAGAAAAATAAATTATTTATCACTGTACTAGACTAAATCTCTATTAGGCAACGTAAGGAATTTTTAACCCTACATCCTCATGATCACCACGACCCGTTTCGTACAAACTGCTGTGTACATATATTTTCACTGATTAGCTCTGATATTCAAATGCTGATTTTATGAGATCATAAACCATTTTGTCAAACCTACCTAGCTCGATGTCGAATTTGGATGAATCTATTGTTCTGATCATGTGGAATATTGCTTGCCATGTTGTGATGATCCTTTATAATGGTCATAAGCCATGATGTAACATCTAGATTTATCAATTCCAAGAACAAACGCAAGGGAATTGACCATTCAAGCACACCAACCTTGAGAATCCACGGTCGATCTACCCTGGAATTCCACGAGTGGTCCAACCGGATAGGCCCTTGATGCAGCCACACATCCAATGACAATCTTCGGATCATTATATCTCACATTAAATTTATCATATTTAGTTGGTTAATGACAATGATAGTAAAAGAATACTCGAGAATATAGTAATTGTTGTTTTTTAAAGTTTTTTTTTATTAAAATTATATCAAAATAATATTTTTTATTTTTTAAATTATTTTTTATATCAACTTATTAAAATATCTAAATATATATAAAAAAATAATTTAAAATTAAACAACATAGGAAATACGATAGCCACCGAACTTCAAATCCAGATTTTTTTAATCATGTCGCGATCAAGTTAATTAAACTATAAACAATTATTCGGAGAAAAATTCTTCATCATGACACCGTCTAATTTCGAAAGATAACATGCTAGTGAGCTCACTATCCACGTAGAGCCACCCAGGAGGTGGTTGTTCGAGACTTGAAATCATAATAAATTCTTGACATGATCAGTCAAGATGAGCTTAGTATTAATTAATAAGAAATGTTTTTAATTAGCCTCTCAGCTGGGCGGATTAGACCAGTTCATATGGAGCATGATTCATTATTAAGCTAAGCTAAGCTAGCAATGGCATGTCACTTTCTAAATTGTTCGACAGACATTCTGGTTTGTCATTTCTGATGATGTACGTGGAAATGCCCATACAAAGTCACTTTACCTAACCAACCGACCATGTATTTGATTTCTATTTATTCACATTCCCTTAAAAAAACATTCAATAAAGGTTTGATTTTGTTCAGATAAGCTTGAGCTTACTAATTTTTTATGCCTTGTTCGTGGCTTAATCATATACATGTGGCCCTCGTGGTCCTAATTGTATGTGACGGCCACCTAGTTAGATATAATTCTCCCATTTCCTTCTCAACATGTTATAAAAAAAAATGAAAATTAATTTACAATAAATGATAAAATACAACATTAAATTATAAAATTAAAAAAATAAAGCTCCAGAGAGCTAATAAGAAAATAACATACATGTACGAGCCTAAGATAAAGACAGCACCTCGTGCTTAAGCCAATATTATTATTTTTTATGGTCATTCACCCATATAAAATAATCTAAAAAAAATTAAAAAAAAAATTAACCTAGATTGATAAAACCTCCTAACTCCAAAACTACCATATCATGCAAGTTGAAGATTAAAGAATATCCTCGTCATGAAACTTCTCTTGTCAAATAGAATCATTTAACAATAAAATAGATTTTTTTTGGTCAAAATCGATATCTACCAACCACTTTTTCTTTCCTTGTCGTTTCCAAGCAAGTTTCTCTATTTTTTCTGTAGCCCAGGAAATGAACAATGGAGAAAATAAATTTTTGGAGCAAAATAAAAATTGTCGGTTAATGTGTGGTTAGCCATATATTTTTTATGTGTTTTACATGTTAGTTTTTTATCTTTAAAATTATAATTTCGAGCTTAAACTCTTCTAATTAGGCTATAAAAGGATATAAATGAGAAAAAATTGAAAATGAAAAGAAAAAAAAATTGATCTAGTTGACTGTTTACACGAAAGCTACTTGACTCTCAAATAGGTTGAAATAAACTTCCAAATTGAGTTACTTTGTAATCCACCTGATCATCAGTGGTAATTGATCATCTATGTACTGATGATCCAACAACTCCGATACCAAATCGTAACAAGCAGCAGCTAGTATCCTTCTTTGGCGACCTCTTACAATTAATACTATATTTTAAGCTTAAATACTCTGGAAATAAGATTTAAATTAGTAATTTTCTTAAATGCGAGGAACTCATCATCATTAAATTAGAAGCTCGTTAATATATATTTTTTATTCCATTATATAGAACATCTTCAGATCAACTTATGCTGCTGGGCATGAAACATCCTTGAGGTATATATATATTATCACGTGATTGATGGCAATTGTTTGTTACCCTACTAATTCATCAAGTTATGGATCCATGGCAGTGGATGCCCAGTTTACCCGTTGAGAAACCCTTGATCTGATGTAGCATGAGAAACGAGCAGGTTTTTGCTCCTTTAATCCATAGTCTTAATGTCTCTTGACCTGGTAGACCGAACTCCATAAATAACAGTGGTTTTATTTTGTATTTAATGCGTGTTTGGTATTTGACATGTAATATATTTTTTAATAGTGGTTTTTTATTGAAAATAAATTAAAATATATTTGTTTAAATTTTTTTTTACATCAAAATCATCAAAAAATATTACAAAAACCATCAATTTAACTTTTTAAAGACAAACACATTTTTAAAAAGCACTTAAAAGTGGAAGCTACCGCACTCACAAATAGGTTTCTAATATATCCATCATCATCATTATCATATACTAGATAGGAGGTCTGCGTTAAGCCACGAGTTGGGTTAAATTCTTCCTAACAAAAAAAAATTGTTCAAGCGATGATAACTCGAGTCATCTAGGTTAACTTGACTAACAAGCGACTCGAGATATAAGATCGAGATAACCCCGCATAAAATAAAGAGAAAAAAATCACAAAGCAGAAGACCTAAAAATCTAATATGAAATGATAAAATTGAAAAAAAATTAATTTTAAAAAACGTAACGTCGAAGAAAAAACCCTGAGTAACCAAGGGTTAACTTGACTAACCCGTGATATGAGATCGAGAGAAAAAAAACAAGATTTTTGAAAAAAGAGACCTAGCAAAAAAAGGTTGAATTTAAGTAAAAAAATGTGAAAAAACTCGAGTTAACTTGACTAACTCGCACTTAGAATAACCCCACAGAAAGAAAAATAGAAAAATTACAAAGCTCAAAGGTTAATAACTTAATGCTAACGGATGGAATCGGAAAAAAAAATCAATTTCTTAAAAGAAGACATTGAGAAAAAAAAACTGAGTCAACCTTGGTTAACTCGATTAACCCGTCACCTGTGATATGAAATCGAAATAAACCTACAAAGCTCAAGACCTAATAACCCAATATCAAATCATGAGTTGAAAAAAAATCAATTTTAAATAAAGAATCTAAAAATAGACCGAACTTAAACCAGGCTAATACTTTAAATAATTGTCTCAGATCATGAGACTGAGGTTACCCTTGAAACCATGCTTATGTGTTTTTTTAAAAGACAATCTTGTTGCTTCAATGTTCTTAAAAAATAAAAAAGATATAAAAGCTAAGTTTAATTATTTTTTGCTTTAAAGAGTATCACTTAAATTTTAATTTGCAAATAATAATAAAAAGATAAAAAAAGCTTTTGGACCAAAGTTATATTTTTTTTTTCTTTAACATTTCATCATATTAAAAAATATGTGTTAACTAATTTATCCTCCATCAATCATATAATATAGAATGGATCCTATTAAAAATAAAATCTTACTCTCAATTGCAAGCTTTGTCGGTTTTTTAAAAGGTTAAAAGTGTTATTATATTGTTTTAATAAATAGTATAATATGTTTAGGATCATAATAAAACACCAATGGTTTTTAAGTTTTTTTTTTTTAATCAAGTTTTTTTCTACGTGATAATATTTTTGCTATACATACCTCAGTGCTAAATTTAAAAGGGTTTTAGATCCGACAAGATCATATAATATATGTCCGAACTCATCCCATTATGATCTCCATCCATAATTGACAAGAACCACCCTTTGTTTCCTTTTGGTTTGCTTTGATAAGCAACAATCTTAGATTTTGCAGAGCAGATTCAAGTGAAAGATCATTAATTTTCTTCTTACTCGTATTCATTTTGAATTCAAATCTAAAAAAATGAAATTGCAAAAACTAAGTTCTTCATGCATGATCCATTGAATGATCTTGTTTATGAGTTGATTGAGCAAAAACTTAATTTTAACATGGAAAAAGTTGTGCCTAAATATCTTGATTACAGAAATGGGATGGGACAGAGACATGAGAAGACCGCACAATGGTAGTGTAGTTTCATTTCATAACAATTTTCCAACTATATTCTTGTGCGTGCGTTAGCTTACCGCCCCCCACAGACTTCTAAATTATAGCATGAAGCAGCAAGAAACATCTACGTCCTCTTTACAACTCATGCATTCAAGGCACTATCAAGGGCCTGTAAACACCCACGTGTCAAGAACCCGCCACCACCTTAAGGACTAAGTAAATATATAGCAATATAGCATCCCTCTCCCTCTCCCTCTCCCTCTCCCTCTATATATATATATATATATATATATATTAAATTGTGTGGAGATGTAAGGGAAGGGTGCTGAGTATATCAATCTAGAATTTCTGAGACCACAAAGAAGCTAGGTAGCTTGAGTAAGCTTGATCTTCTCAAGTTCTTGTTATCGTCATTAATTTCCCTGGAACAGTAGTTTAATATAGACTGGTATTTAGGGAGGAGACTATACTAATAAGATAGATAGTGACTCGAATAGACATGCTCACTTCTCATCACCTTCCTACCCATTTCCTAGCAACATTTCACTCAATTATATCACCGATTTCACTTGAGCAATATTTCACTGTTCGCCTCACAAGGATCAACCTCATCCTCTTGTTATTCTTCATATTGATTTCTCTTCTTGCTCCAAGGTCCAAGGGCTAGCCAGTTAGAATTTGTTTGCTTTGTTTCTGTCTGAAAATAGAGAAAATTTGCTTCCTCTCACTCTCTTGGTTGTTATTTAGTTGTTAATCTTGTGGTGTTTTAAGAGATGGGGTTGAGTTCTAAGCAGGTTACTGGTGATGGGCTAGATTGGAGCCAGACCCTTTTGCAGGCTCATACTTTGGAGCTGCCTAAATCTCCTGTAATAAGGAGGCAGCAGCAACAAAACCAGCTGCAATTCGAGCCCTTGAAGTGTCCAAGGTGTGAGTCGACAAACACAAAGTTTTGTTATTACAACAACTATAACAAGTCACAGCCTAGGCATTTTTGCAAGTCTTGCAAGAGACACTGGACAAAAGGCGGCAATCTCCGAAATGTTCCTGTTGGTGGCGGCCGCAAAAACAAGAGGCAGAAAACATCAAAAACAAGTTCCAACACCACCACCTCTTCAAGCACCACTGCAAGCACCACTGCTCCAAGCAACAATAATAGCGCGACCAATATGACTAATTGGGTTAATCCCCAGTTGGCAATTCAAGCTCAGCAGCAAAAGCAGAATCTTCCCGATCTTGTACTTGGTGGTCAAAAGGATTTATCTGAAATTCTGTATCAAGCAATGATCAATCCACCATCTTCAGTTTTGCAACAGAATTCAATCAGCTGCAACAACTTTGACACCAAAAGTTTCAACGTCAACAACAATGGTGTCCTTTTGGGTTCATCTGTGTCTATACCTCAAAATCAAGGCTTACTGTTTCCTTATTCAAGTTCTTTTGACACACATCCATCTTCAATTTGCACCTCCTTTCAGCCCTCAAATGTTTATAACTACACTGGAGAATCTATGGAGGACTCAACCATCACCACCACCATGCCTCCCACAAGCAGCACCATCACTCATTCATTGCAAGTGCCAAATACAAGCAGTGGAATGGACATGACAAATTACTGGAATTGGGATGATATAGAGAATTACGTCTCTGCTGATCTCAATGTACCATGGGATGATTCTGAAATCAAACCATAGCCCAGGTCTTTATTAACCTTATTAGAAGTGTGTATAAATCCTTTCTTTCTCAGTTTTTTTTTTTTTTTCAAGTACTTGAATGTTTTTATGTGAAGGGCCAGTCTCATTTGTAAGAATCACAATCCTATATTAATGAGTTAACTATTATAGTTAGAAGTAGACTGTTTCAAACGGTCTCTCCCCCCACACCGGTTTTTTTTTTTTTTCCAGTTTCAGCTTCAGGCTATAGTATAAGGTGTCCATTTTTGCTGTCTTTTTCTCTCTTTATCTTACCTCCATCTGTTTCAATTCTAAAGGAAAAGTTTCCGTATGAAGTAGGTTTAAGGGGTTAGGGTTCACATTGTGATAGAGAAGGTATCTAAGTTGAGAGATGAGTGATGGGGTCTTCTCCAGCTATTGGCTAGGCTATTAAGTAGATGTGATGGAAGATTCTTCTGGGTATGTATATTTCTTTGGATATATGGATTTGTTTTCTCACCACTTGTTCAGGAATCTTTCTACTTTTTTATTCCTGACAGATATTCCTGATGGAAAGTACTTTTTGCAGTGAGTTTCGAGCATTTTAGAATTCTCATGACGAGTTCTGCATGATTCTCTTAAATCCTTAAAACATATCTGGGCACTTGATGGCTGTTATTATATGTTAATGTAAATTGTCCAGAATGCTTGTTCTTATCCCCTCGGCACTGTAGTTGGGCAGAATCTGTGCAAGTTTAGGCTATAATTAGTCCAAAGGCTTGTTTTCTTCTATCTTTAAAGACCGTTGGCGTTGATTATGGATTATAGCAGCACTGAACTGCTAAAATAAAGGTCAGAATTGATGACCAGAAAGCCTGAAAATCTTGGTTAACTAGCATGCATGCCCCTTGAACATTGAAATTCTCTTGGCAGCTAGTGGGGAATTTAGATTGGAAGAACAGTAAAACATATTGATATAAAAAAATATTCTACACATAAGAAAATGTATATAATAATGATTGATTTTGGACTAAAATATAACTCTCTCTTTTTAAATTAGAATGAGCTATTTTATAGAAAAATAAATTAGATAAAACCTATATGAAATAACTATTAAACTTCAGAGATCATTTTGAACTTCGAGAAGACCGTGGCTCCCACTTACACCTCTAGTTAGAGCCCTGACGGCAGCAATCCTTCTCCAAGTACTAAAATAGAAAGGATGTTTTTATTTTATGATCTTTGCAAACAAATTCAAATAAAATGAAGTTTCATTTAATGATGGATTGTTCATCTAATGAAATTTTTTCGTATATTCTGATTCTGGGGGAGGGTTCTTGGACAAGTCGACAAATGCATCTAATTAGATAATTATATTTCAGCTTCTTTCCAAGTGGTGTTATTGATGCTACAAGTAGGAAAAAAAGGAAAGTATTACTCAACTTGTTCAATCACAAACTTGATCTTTCTGGGAAATTATGCCAAGCACTTTCTATGGTTAGAAACAGAAGTGATGTCTCAACTCTCAATGACAGGTTATTGTTTCTTCTACCTTGTGGGGCTTATGCTGGTTGCGGTGATCAAATGTGTTCATTGGCTGGTGCACGTGTTCTGCATACGTTACGTCCAATTTTTCGGGTCCATTAAAAAGCAAGAGGCCAAATAACCATGGGGTCGAACCTGATCTGGAATATCAGCCACCAAATTTTGAATGAAAGAATTGACATGGAGGCTAAAAGCTTGCAAAGCATTTGGCTTCCAGGAAAGCTTTATTTTGGACAAAATCAAATTTTCGAAAGATACAGGACACATTTTATTAGTCAATATTAACCGAAAATGATGCTTGTCTTCACCTGAAAAAAAAAATTGATGTCTTTATCTGAAGAAAGAGAACAGAACTGCTGATTTCTGGTTTATGATCAGCAGTTATATCTTATAATGAGAGTAGAAATAATCTCCAAGAAACACTGTTGTTTATAACCATACTGCTCATTCTTTGAGATATATAAGTTAAATCCTAGTGTATCAAAAAGACTAAAAGATGATGAACAAGAGCAGCTTTAACGAAGAAACTGACGAACAAGAAATAAATGAAATATAAAACCAGACTACAAAGTTAATTTGTACTTAATCAAAATCAATCTGGCATAATATACGTATGTTAACACTTGATTGTCCATGATCACAACATGCAGGCCAACTAAACAGAGACAAACTCAATACTTTCAGAAGTTCCAAATCAGCTCAGGTTATAGATTCCCCGTCCTTGTACCAGTGTCTCCGTTATAAGAAAGTTGTCCATCATTAGCCTTGGAATAGCTAACATAGTAAAGCTCGGATACAACGCTAGTCAAGACAACAAATGCAGCTCCGGCCCAGAAGACTCCCTTCCTCACCTTCTGGCAAGAGTGAGAAGGATCTGACAAGTACTTGGTGTGGTAGGCATTACGAGCAGAGGCTGCCAGCAAGCAGACCTCAGCAATAAAGAAGAATACCCTGGTACAAGAATGCGTTGCTCAAATTAGCGAAAATAGAAAATAGCACCTCTCTTCTTTTTTTCTTGGACAAGGTTTGGAAAGCAATATTAAGGTTAAGAAAAGGTTTGCTAAAGCACAAACCAGAAGGTGATAAATAGGGACAATCGCTCGTGCTCTAGACCCACTAGGTCTCGTAGCCTTCCCACAACACAAGCATCGACCAGCCCACCACTATTAGCAGTTGACTAGCCATAAGGAACAGGAGTGCACTGACTCCTAAGCCAGTTGCAATGTCTGAATCATAGTGACGATAGTTGTCGTTTCCTATTTTTTCAGTTGTTGCCTGTAAAAGAAGAGAAGGATAGGTTCAAATTGGTCCATCAGAAATTGTCTGCAATTGACCATTTTCTGTGGTGGAACGAGTACCAGATTTTGGCAGGTGCAAACTCACGTTAATCTTACTTACCTACGAATCATGAAGGGAAAAGAACAAATTACTAAATGATGTACTCAATCAAGAAGGGATTTAACTATTTGGTCAGATACTTGGTCATCCATCACTAACAGAACATCAGACTCATGAACCTACAAGTTTATAACAAGCACAGAACAACCCAATTACAGCAGCTCACATGCATGAATACTAAGTTCTTAATACCCAGTATCCATATATGGAAGCCAAAGGCCCTTTAACCAGCACGCATAAAAGCATTCCAAGAGATTGACTCCATGCAATTGTTCATAGACCAAGGTCTTTAATGTCTTGCTGGTTAATTACCAGTGAATGACACAGCATTTGCTAACCTGAAATCAATATGCTCCAAATACAGTTTTCCGTGTAGTTTTACCAGGCAAATGTCATCTTTATATACTTTCAGTGACATGCTTAACCTAACACTCAAATCAAAAGGCAGCTAGCTCTTAGAAATAAACAAAACACTCAACATAAGCAATGGCAGGGAAGAGACCGTAGCATTCATTACTGATTTCTGTATATTTCGGATGATAAATTCTTTAAATTTCTCCGGACCAAGGAGGAAAAGGTCAAGTGTTTTATCTCTCTTAAGATCACACGCACTCATACAGAAACATAAATAATTCCCACAAAGGACTTAAACACCAAATCTAGTAAAGAAAACTACAAGATATTTCTTGTTTGCACAAGAAATTTCTCTTTTCCTTAATTTCTTTGCCCTCCTTCAAAGTTCTTGTTTGCACAAAGCTCACAAATTTCACAGACCAAACACTACAAGATATCACCACATAAATTAACAATTGTCAAGCAAAACCAACCAGACTCAAGAAACAAAACCAACCAGGCATTTAAAGAAACCTAAAAGTGGAAAAGCCAACAACTTTCTAATTTTTGCACAACCAGTTTAACAAAAACCCTCGTATCTCTACAACCCACAAAGCAAAACTCATAATCCACCTCCACCTCCACCACAACTATAACAACAACTCCTAGAAACACCAATTTAAAAAGCTACAAGAAGAAGAAGAAAAAAAATGCTTTCTCTAAAAAAACAAAGCAAAGGCAAAAGAAGAAAAACTTATAGTGTTCCTTCTCTGTTCAGCAGTAACAGCAAGAGCCAAAGCAATCAGATCAAACCCCAAAAACCACTTCCGGTAATGATGTTAAGGAACCCATCTTCCAAACCCAAAAAACAGAAAAAAATCTCTACCTTTTCTTTCTCTCAACTCAACACACGAGAATAAAATGGATGGAAAGTTGGAACTAAGGTGTTAAATATACAAACAATAACTATTTATTACTCCTGTATACACATCATACTATCAAGTTAAAAGAAAACTTGCTTGCTGTTCACTCAAACAGAAAGCACTGCCGGCAATCGAGCCAAAAGAAAACATGCCACTGTCAGTCACTCACAAATCACTACGGATGGCTGTGTTGAATGAACAGTGTCGTTTTTCATTTTTCACTTTGATCACTAAACTTTATTTTTTTTCTCAATTTCATCCTGATATTTGTGATATTTTTTGTCTTGATTATTTTCTTTTCTTTGCTTATTCTTTGCTTTCAGAAATGAAATAGAATTGATGAAATTAGATTTAAATTTATAATATAAAAATCAAGTAAAAGGATGACAAAAAATAAAACCAAAAAAAAAAATCCTAGCTGTTTTCAAATTCATGAAAAAAAGTTCATTTTTGTTCAAAGATTCTCTATTTAATTATTTTTTTTATTTCTTTAATTTTAAAATTTTATATTTAAGTCGTAAATTTTATCTTTTTACGTTTCAATCCTTGAGTTTTAAAATATGGGAGAAAAGTAGCAGAAAAATAAGTAACGAGAGAAAATATGATCAACTAGCCATCTTGTAAAAAACATTAGTTTTAGTGTCATTGAGTTTCTTTTACCATTAAGATATTTTTAAATTTTTATTTTGCATAAAAAAATAGATTGAAGCTCAATTTTTTTTTATTTAGTTTAGTTTTGAATTTTTTTTGTCAATTTAAAAACGTTTTGAGATTATAAATTGGTATCAAGATTGCTAGGGTGTTTCTTAAGTGTTTTTAAATAAAAAATAGTTGAAAATGAATTTTTGAATACCAAAACTTAGATTTTAACTCTTCGACCATCTCCAATGACAAAAATCTTTACCAATAAATGACATGTCATCTACAACAGAAAACAACACATCATTTATTTATTAAAAAAAATGTCTACCCTCTTAGAAAAAAGCAAGAAGAATATGGACGCAAGCCTAACCCTTATAAGCTCGCTTGCAAGCCACTTACTTGGCCTTCTTTGTATCAGGACAATAGCATTGACCTAACATTTTTAGTTAAAGTGACTAGCTTTTTTTTATACTGCTTTTTAGTTTTTTATTTATCTCGCAACAGAAGTTATAATTTAATTTTTTTTGGTAGTATCAAAGATCTATTTAAACAATCTAGGGTCATTTAGGATTTGAGCAATGAGTACTTTAAGATTAGATCTTCTTTCTAAGGTTTGATCAACTTTTTTAAGGATGAGTTGTCGCAAACCATAAATCATCCAAGTATCGAGCCTTTAACAGTAATCTATATGAGTCGCAAACCACAAATCATCCAAGTATCGAGCTTCTAACAGTAATCTATATGAATCACGAGTGAGAAAAGTCACCTAAAATCCATTTAAGAGAGAGAGAGAGAGGAATCGTTATGCCTTTGAGTGCTAGCTCTATCTTTTATGTTTTCAGGTGTTTCTTTATCGTAGATTCTGTAACTTATATAATTTTTCTCTACATAAAAAATATGAGCATATCATTCTATTTATAAGGAAACCTAATAACCATATAAATAGAAAAATATCAAAATTTCCTCTAAATAATATCACGTTTATTATTTCATGACAACTTTTATAAATTTATTCAACCAAGTCCCTGCTTAATTTTTCTAGGTCTAGAATTGTAATCCTTATACTACTTACATTGTAATCCTCAATTTCTAAAACTTATTCACAATCAAATCTCACTTGATTATTTATCCCAGTTTAATTTTTTATTAATAGTTTTTATATATATGACCCATTAGGTTTTTTTTATATATGGGCCTAATTATAAATCACAATTCTAAATAAAATAGGATTAAACAAATTCAATAATTCAATTTATCATCAATTCAATAATTGATCTATATTTAAAGATCAAGTGCATCATCTAGCAAATTGTCATGATCCTTTAAATATTAGAAAAGTCATAAGTTGTTTAACTCAACCTTCCAGTAAGTAGTTTATCAGTGTAATTATTATTCATTCGTCAAGAATATTCTGATTTAGACTTTATAGCATTGAGTGTTTCTTCTTTATCAAATAATGTTTGTTCTCAACTCCATAATTATTGATCATTTGAATAAGACTTGAAATTGTTTTCAGATATCATTACACCATGCACAAGGATTTCACAATTAATACTATTTAAGAACATGAGTAACATTTTTTCTAATTTATATAGGGTGATGAATCCTTTATTGATCACTCAAATACTTTCATATAGTTCATGTTATACTCAATATATGTTTGTTTGTTATCCTTGATTAGAACAACATGTAGTTGGGATCAAAGCATACCATTTTCTATATAAGATAACTTAATAATATCAAGTTCAATAATTATTTATACAACTGTCACATAAGCCTTTTCATAGACATAAATGATCTTTTCATATGGAATCCTCATACGAGTTAGTACAGTGTACATGTCATGTGACAAGCATCTATATATTAGTTACAATTATCTCTTATACCTCAGCTTATGAGAACTTACACAACTGTCACATGATTTTTTCCATAAACATAAATGATCTTTTCATATGGAATCGTCATGCGAGTTAGTATAGTGTACATGTTATGTGACAAGCACCTATATATTAGTTCCAAGTATTCCTTATATCTCAGTTTATGAGAACAACTGCTTTCTTTCATAAAAAAAGAAACATAATATGTATTAATCTCAACGACTCTAATTAATATTCAATATTAATAGAGTATTGACCGAGAACATTTAGGAACAATGTTTTGATGTAATAAAAATTTCATAATTATAACAACTTTATAATTTTATTTGCAAAATTTTTTTGTCTCAAGGACTTTATTTTTACTCTCTATTTATTAATCAAACATAAATGAATATTAGAGATAAAAAAATCATTTATTTAATAATAAATATATTTTTACATGAACAAATTTAGTATCACATTTAACAATCAGATTAGCTATAAGCCATATACACTGATATAAATACCATTCAATTTTGGCTTTGATTTCAAATACATTTATAGTCTTTTCTTATGATATTATCAATCATTTCATTAATTATTATATATAAATCTAATATGCAATTTAAAAAATATTGGGATCATGAATATTCAGTAAAAATAAAACTTAGATTTTGTTAGTTTTTTATTATAATATTTTTACAAAATTTTATCAAATTAATTATTATTTTTTTCAATTGCATACAAAATATCAATACATGATTTTCAATTTTCTCTTATTGAAACTCTCTTTTTAGATCATGATAATTTTTTTTATTTAAAAAACAATACTTCTAATAAAAAAATGCATGTTTTTTTTAATACATTAATAAGAAAATGAAGTTTAGATTGAAGAGATATGTTTTAAATTATTAAAAATTATATTAATTAACTTCACTTTTAATCCAAGAAATATACTATTAATAAAAATATATGATAAACAAATACATAAATAAGAAAAAAAATTCATTTAAATAAATATATATGTTTTGAAGAATTTAAATCATGATGTGTTTTACAAATATCTATTTTAATTATAAAAAATCTAAATAAAATTAGATTTTACAAACTACATGCCACATCATGGGGTAAACTGCTAGCAAGTCTCACAAACCTCAAGACTACTGAAGAGTTATATAGTTGTTAACTTCATGATCCATAAAATTAATCGAGATGCGTACAAACTGATCCGGAGATTCATATTAATTTAAAAAACAAATACCAAGTTAATGAATACCATTAATTAAACGTAATTGATATATTAAATTCAGCTATTTACACGCCTATAAGATCGAATGATTTTGCTTCTCGAGATGGGTTTAAGACAAGTAAAAGTGCTAAAAACTCCTAGGTGTAGACCGGATAGGCTTTTTTTTAAAAAATAAAATTAAATTGTTTGATATATATATATATATATATTTTGTTATTGTTTTTTTATATTATTTAAATTACTATTTAAACCAAAGATTCTTGGATTATTTCTAGCCAAACATTTTTATTACATAAAAAATAAATTTCTCGAACCACGACAAAGCATGAATACCATGAGTGATGAACTCTA
>Ga0307515_10010775_pt1 | contig 17445 bp, 1 predicted proteins | sample 17_EM_MG_FD_194513 | JGI IMG/M metagenome (GOLD analysis project Ga0307515, IMG submission 194513) | Populus trichocarpa ectomycorrhiza microbial communities from riparian zone in the Pacific Northwest, United States - 17_EM | ecosystem: Host-associated > Plants > Roots > Unclassified | place...
TACCCCGCGCGGGACTAACAAAAATCCGAACCGTGTACCAGACCTTCTAACGAAGGTCTTGCCAAAAGCGGCTAGCGGCTTGGCAAGGTAAGCCTTGGCGAGAAGGTCTGGGAACGAGACAAAGAATTAATTAGCAGACATACGTATATCCGCAAGCGGATATCGCTAACCTTTTTTGTCAAAAAGTTAATTCTATGGTCTGAGGGACATTGGCAACGTTTCTTAAGCGACGCGACTTATTTTGTATATAGAGCAGTTACTTTCTTTAATAAAATTATTAAAGCTATTTATGTAAGGTCTAGGGCTATATATAGGCTTTAAAATAAGGTGACTACTATTCATACACCCCTAAATGCCACACGTACACCCCCTGCCTCATTTGGTTTGGACGCTTCCTCATTCAGTTAGAACACCAAGTTTGTAATCTGGCAATTTTAAAAATTTATATCCTCTAAGCCTGCACCCTAGAATGCACGATCGAAAGCTAGAGAATCTATGGGTCTAAAGGGGGAAGCCCGGTAGTACGCCAAGCGCTTAAAAAAAAGCCTAAACGGTAGCCTATATAAATCTAGAAAAGGCCTAGAAATTAATATAATAGTAGGTAAATAAGTATAGGCGAGAGCCTAACTTTACTGTAGGAGATATAGTCTGGGTTATAACAAAGAACTAAAAGATGGAACGACCTAGCTATAAGCTAGACTATTAAATAGTAGGACCGTATAAAGTCCTTAAGAAGATAGGTAACTTATATAAAGTAAAGCTTCTAAATTTAATTAAGGTTTACCCTATTTTCTTTTTAAATAAGCTATAAAAAGCCGTAAATAACCTATTATCTAGATAAAAGAATAAACCTCCCCTACTAATCTAAGTTAATGGCGATAATAAATAGGAAATTAAAGAAATACTAGCCTATAAGCTTATAAGGGAAACATTAAAATATTATATTAGTTGGAAAGGGTACAACCTAAACCCTACTTAGTACCCTATATAGAACCTTATAAATAGTCCCTATAAGCTTTAAGAGTTTTATAACTATTACCCTAATAAACCTAGGCCCCTAAAGTACCTTAATAAGTAATAAAGTGCTAAAATAGCGAAGATAATAAGCTGCCTATTAAGCATAAAGATAAGAATACCCTATAGATATAATATAGATGTGTAAGGCCTAAGGATAGGCTTTTTTAGAGGGGGGGTAATGTTACGACGCTGGTAGAAACTAGTAGATTATAGTAGATAATTGTAGACAGTTTTAGACAGTTTTAGACAGTTATAGATAATTGCTGTTACGTAACTAGATGATTATATATAATATTAAGCGGCGCCGCCCTCTATCTCCTTTCCTTTCTCTAGCTTTAAATCCTTATTTATAGATAATCTAATTATATAGACTTACGCGACCCTTTTGCTATACTTATGCCTTAATTAACTAAGTTACTAATAGAAAGTTAGGTACGCCTAAGTTTATAATTTAGCAATTTTAAAAATTTATATCCTCTAAGCCTGCGGTTTTAAAGTACCCTAAAATATATAATTAAAAGCTAGAGTGTTAGCGACTCAGTCAATCGAGGCATAAGTACGGCAAAAGGGTCGCGCAAGCCTGTACGATTGGATTGTCTATAAACGAGAATCTAAAGCTAGAAAAAAGGAAAGGAAAGGATAAGTAGTAACGCGAGGAGTTATATACAATCCCTAGTTATATAAGAGTCACGTAAGCCCTGCGTTTACTATAACGTCTACCATAGCTGCTGCTTTCTGCTAGTGCCGTAATATTATCCCCCCCTTTATAAAAGCCTGCCCTCAGGCTTTATATATCCGTATTATGCCTATAGGGCGTTCTTATCTTTATACTCTTCCGGTAGCTTATTATTTTTATTATACTAGCATTCCATCTATTTATCTAGGTACTTTAGCGGTTTTAGTTTATTGGGGTAACGGCTATAGAATTCTTAAAGCTTATAGGGACTACTGATAAGGTTCTATATAGGGTACTAGGTAGGATCTAGGTTATAGCCTTTCCAACTAATATGGTACTTTAGCGTTTTCCTTACTAGCTTATAGGCCAGTATCTCTTTAATTTCCCATTCGTTGTCGCTATTGACTTAAATTAGTAGGGGGGTTCGTTCTTTTGTCCAGGTAATAGGTTATTTATAGCCTTCCGTAGCTTATCCGGTAAAAAAATAGGGTAAACCTTAATTAAATCTAGGAGCTCTACTTTATATAAGTTGCCTATTTTCTTAAGAACCTTATACGGTCCTGCTATCTAATAATTAAGCTTATAACTGGGCCGTTCTGTCTTTTAGTTCTTTATTATAACCCAAACCATATTACCTACGGTAAAGTTAGGCTCGCGCCTATACTTATTTACCTGCTATTTTATTAATTCTTAGGCCTTTTCTAGATTTATACGGGCTACTGTCTAGGCTTCCTCTAAGCGTTTAGCGTACTACTGGGCTTCCTTATAAGATAGTTTCTCGCGTACAGTCTATAGTCCTTCTAGTCTATCCCAGTTAAAGCTTATTTATAGTAGATACCCCATTTCTAGTTAGATAGGTGTAAATCCCGTAAAGTTATAGGGTAGGGTCGCCTGGGTATAGTCTATTAGAGGTAGCAGTTTGCCCTAGTTATTTTAAAAGTAGTTAATAAAGGGCCGAAGTCTCTAGTCTAAGTATTAATTTATAATCTCTGTCTAACCGTCTATTTAGGGGTAGTACGCTATAGAAAGCTTTAGCCTAATTCCTAAAATTTAAGTAAACTTATTCTAGAAAGCTAATATAAACTACGGTCCGCGGTCTAATATAATAGTGTTTAGTAGTCCGTAAATTTAGTAGATATAATAGATATATAGTTAGGCCGTCTCTTTAGTATTAATATTCTTGTAATAGGGGATTAAGAAAGGGCGTTTGCTAAAACGGTTAATTAAGATTATAACTATATTGTACCCGTTACGGTTTACTAGTAGTTTATAAAAGTCTATAGAGATATACTACTAGGGGCGCTCTAGTATTAGGAGTGGCTTTAATAGTCCTAAGGTCTTATCTTGTAGAATTATAAACCTATAGCAGTTGTTATAGTTCTATATATAATAGTTAATATCTATAACTATTCTAGGCCAGTAGTAACGATTACCAATAATCTTATAGGTCTTATTTTTTCTAGGGTAGGCCGTAAAGACCTAGGTATGTGCTTTAGTAATAAGCTAGGTTTATAAGTTCTATTCTTTTACTACTACTAACCGTTTCCAGTGCTTAAGTAGTCTATTTTTAAAGGACTATAAGCTAGTAATATCCTTTGCCTTTTTACGGTGCTCCTATAAAGAAGGGTCCGTATAGTTTACTTATAGTAGTTTATTAATAAGGTTAAATTCTATAGGGTTAATGGGACATATCTCGGCGCTTAAAGATTTAGTACTTAGTTCTTCCCGTATCTAAGGGTTAAGGTGCTTTGGTTATAGTAGCATCTAGGTCCATAATAAGATCTTTATAGCTATTTAGTTATTTAGGTCCTATTTACGTCTTATAAGAGTATCCGCATAGTTAGTGGCGCCTAGCCTATATATAATTAGGAAGTTAAACTAAGATAGGATATCCGCCTAGCGCGCCTGCTAGGCCGTAAGGGCTTTTGTTATTATAAAATATTCTAAGGCCTTATAATCTAAAACCACTTAAATAGGTTTAGGGGTCCCTTCTAGCTATACTCACTAGTGCTAAAAGCTATAAATAATAGCCAACATTTCTTTGTTATAAATTAGGTAGTTTAGCTTAGTATTTACTATAGTCTTTAAGTAGTAAATAATAGGGTGCTATTTTCTATCCGTCTGCTTCTGGGAATAAACACTAGTAATAACACTATCTAAGGCATCCGTTTTTAGTATTAAGGGCCGTTCTAGGTTAAAGTGGGCGAGTAAAGGAGTAGAGACTAGCCGTTTTTTAAGTTTATTAAAAGCCTACCTATATATAGTGTTAAAGTAAAAGGGCTAGTTCTTTATAGTAAGGCGGCTAAGGGGCTAAATAATTCTGCTATAGTTCTTAATAAAGCGTTAGTAGAAGTTATAGAAGCCTAAGAATGACTATATCCCTTTTACGGTCCGTAGTAGTTCCTATTAATTAATTACGGCCGTCTTTTCTAGGTCTGCCTTAATTCCGTCTATACTAATAATAAACCCTAGGTACTTTATACGCTTTATGCTAAATTCTAACCTCTTAATATTAGTCTGGAGGCTAGCTTCTTAAAGCCGTTATAGGACTTTATAGATATGCTCTTTATATTCTAGTTCGTTTTTAGAGTAGATTATAATATTATCTAGGTATACTATATAGAAGTCATTAAGGTAGTTAAATAGTACGTTATTTATATATCGTTGGTATATAGCCGGTCCGTTAGTTAGTCTAAAAGGTAGTACTTTATATTTATATGTTCCGTAATAGGTCTAAAACATAGTAAGGTTTTCTAATTTAGGGTCTATTTTAATTCGGTAAAAAGCCTAGCGGATATTAAGCTTTGTAAAGATTTTAGCTCTACTTATTTAGGCCAAAGTCTTATTAAGTAAAGGCAGTGGGTAGCGGTCTTTAAGGGTTAAATTATTAAGCTTATAGTAGTCAATATAGAAACAAAATTCTCTATTTGGCTTTTTGGTAAAGAGAATAGGTAAGTTAAAAGGGGCTTAACTAGGCTTAATAAAGCCCTTATCCAGGTTATTAATAAGATACTGCTTTATGGCCTATAATTTGGCAGTAGATTGCTATCAGAGGGGGCTATAGCTAAGGGTAACTACCTTATCCGGCTTAATTTTAATCTTATAGTTATACGGTTGGTAAGGCGGGAGTATATTAAACGCTGCTTTAGAGAAGGTGTCTTTAAATTTCTAGTATTAATAGGGTAGTTTCTATTCTACTAGCTCCTTATTTATAAGCTCGCCTTTTTCTTAGGCTAGGGCTTCTTTCTCTTTAATTATTTAATTAATTTTGTATAAGCTAGTTATAAAGGTAATAGTATTAGGCTAAACCAGGTTTTAGTAAAATCCTATAGCGCTAATATAGCAGATATTAACTGGCGGGAGGTATATAGGTTTCTTTATAGATATTTATTAGGCCGTATTTTACGGTATAGGGTTTATAGTCTTCCTTAGCTTATATCCCATTTTCTATAAGTTATCCTTCCGGTTTATTAGTTCAGTATAATATCTAATATCCCTAGCCTTTTTTTGTGGCTATATAGGGCCTAAGTTCTCTATTAGGGACTTAGCTAGGCCACTACTAACTTCCTAAGTCTTTAGTGCGGGTAGTATAATATAGGTAGTTTAGGGGCGGTATAGTATACGGATCCGTTGCGGATTAAGCTATATATCCTTTTTAAAAGCCTAGTCTCTACGCGTCGTATTAGCCTAGTAAATGGTGTTTATTTACGGCCGTATAAGGTTTTCTATTATAATACTAATCTCTTTTATAAAGGAAGGCGTTAGGGGTATAGTTTTAGGCTAAATAAGCTGCCTGTTTTATATATTAAGCTATAAGCCTAAATAGGCTAGCTATTTTCTCCCTAAGATTATATTATAGCTTCTAAGGTCCGTAATAAGGAAGGGGACGTTATACTACCTTTGTCTATTAACGCGGAGGTAGATCCGCAAGATAGTTATAATAGGTAGTCTTATTTATCCGTTATAACCGCAAATAGGGACTAGTTTAGGCAGTTCTTTAAGGGGTGCATTTAAAAAATCAGCTAGTTTTGTAGCGCACTTTATATTAATTAAGGTAAAGGCATTTACTCCTAAGTTAGCTAAAGCAGAGGTTAAAACTTAATATTTATTACAAAATAAGGTATAAGGGATAGTGTAGCTTCTTTTACTAACTAGCTAACCTAGATTAATATATAATATATTAATCCCTTTTAACCCTAGAGAGGAGTCTTTCTCTAAAGTCCCTCTTTTTCTAGCTCTATACTATCCTCCTAAATTAACAGGACCTTATTTATCTTTACCTTTATTAGGCAGTTCCTTATAGGGTAGCCTATTTAACCGCATAAGAAGCAAGCTTTTTAATCGCTAAGGGCCTATATATAGGGGTCGCTATAGGTAGGCTAAGTGTATACTAGGCCTGTAGTAGGGGTAGCTGCGCGGCTAGCTGTTAGGTTAACTATAGAAATTGCTAATTATACTGGGGCACTATAGGCTGTACTTGTAGTACTTATGGCCTAGTTTATAAGGTTTCTAGTTTTTAGCTAGTTAGCGCGTGCCTTAATTTAACAGAGGCCTTAGTTAATAGCTAGGTAATAGTCTATAAGTTCCTTTAATGTCTATGCCGTAGTATAAGCTAGTAATACGGCCCGCTGTAGGTCTAGGGTAAGCTTATTAAAGAGGTTTAGTAGTAGGTCTTCCTAGAGGATCTGGGCCTATCCGGCTAGGTGTAGAAAGCGGGTTTAAAAGGCTGAAAAGGTCTCCGTTATTTTTATATTTAGGCTTTTATAGCTAAGGTAGGCGTTCTATACTTTAAAAGGGTCTTTATAAATAGAAGATAAGTGTTTAATTATTTCTTCTTTAGGGATAAAGGGGTTTGCTAAGTCTTTAGTGTATCGCGGGCGTAAATATATCTAGGCGTCTCCGCCAGTACAGCCGAAAACGTAGGCCATTTTGGCTTAGGCATTAGGGAAGTAGTCTATATTAACTTTAAGCTTATCCCGTAATTAAAGCTTCTAATTATTAAATATAGGGTTGGTTCCATCTGTAAGTAGCGGGGGATCTATAACCTTTACTAACCGCTTCGGTGCTATATAGGCCTCGGTAGGTCTACTAAGGCGCTAGGATAGGGCCTAAAGGACTATAGCAAGTCTTTAGTTATCTAATAATAACTCATTATTAGATATAGGGGTATCTCTGGCTTTAAGCAGCTCTTACAGTCGTTTAATTTCGGCATTAGTAGCCGCAAGCTCCGCCTAGGGGGTTAAAACGTTAATTATTTCTTCGTCTGAAGTATTTAAGGGTCCTACAGCTGCTTTACCTACTACTATGGTTCATAGCATAGTAGTAGGGGTATTAGATAATTCTGGGTAATTTCTTTAGGGGTTCTAGTCTATATGTGTCTTATAGGTCCTTTCCTTAGGGTTCTATTCTTTTCTTTTAGGTCCTGTCCTTATGGTCCTAGTGATATCCTTAGGGTCCTATTCTATATTCTTGTAGATATATTTAAGTTCCTTCTTAGGAAAAAAGAGTAGAGGGAGCTTTAGATAATGTTAGCGACTTAGTTAATCGAGGTATAAGCACGGTAAAAGGGTCGCGTAAGCCTATACGATTGGATTGTCTATAAACGAGAATCTAAAGCTAGAGAAAAGGAAAGGAAAGGATAAGTAGTAACGTAAGGAGTTATATACAATCCCTAGTCACGTAAGAGTTACGTAAGCCCTGCGTCTACCATAACGTCTACTATAGCTGCCGCTTTCTGCTAGTGCCGTAATATAGAGAATCTATAGGTCTAAAGTAAAAAGCTTTAGGCTTAATAAATAGTATATAGTATATTTTGGTAGATTTGTAATAAAGCCTTATAGGAAATACTACGGTAGACTTGTTAATAGGCTAGGTATATAGGTATAAAATAGTTAATAACGTAAATATAACTAGTGGAGTAGTTACCTAATAAATTAACTCCAATTATATTCTAAGATTTACTATAAAAAAAAGAAACTATCTATAGAGACCGTGTGTCTTTAAATATATAACTCCTCCCTATAGTAAAGGTTTAGTACGTTAGTACGTTAGTACGTTAGTATATTACGTTTTTATATTCCTACGTTCCTACGTTCTAAACTTATAACGTAACTAGTTATATAACTTAGCTACCCCTTATCCTATAGCTTAATTAGTTTTAGTGCCTCCTATACTATCTTAACTAACCTATTTATATCCCTTTTTAGTAGTTATACTACTACTAATATAAGGTCCGTAATACCATCCCCCTCCTCTTTATCTTTATCCTTAAAGATATCTCCTATCTCTAAGTTATCTATTAGAGGTATAGTATTACTATCTTTAATTTAATAACCTTTATTATTCCTAATGCCTTTTATTAGATCCTTTATATCTAATCGTCGTAATTAGCTGGTAACGTTTATTCTATTACTTAGTAAAGTTATACTATCCTATTCTTATTATATAGAGAAGAAGTTAGTATATATTATAATTACGGCTCTATCTAGTTACTAACCTTCTTTTTATATTAAGTGTACGCGAGCAAATATATAATTATTCTATAATATTTAATCTATCTTTAATACTAAGTATACGTATTTTATTACTTCTTATAGTCGTCTAGTTCCTTATTTAATCTACCTTAGGGTCTTATATATTAGTAGCGGCTAAAAAACTAAAGAGTAAGCTAGCTAAGGCCCTATAAGGGATATTATTGCGAATACCTTAGGTTGCCCTTAGGACAACCCCTAGACGCCCCTTAAATGGTCGCCGGTTATATACCGGAGGCATATACCCGTAGTATATAGTCTTTACAATCCCAGAGGCCTTACCTTCTTAAAGATTTGTCTCTCTTACCAATCTATCCTATTCCACAATCGTGTCTTTATAGCCCCCTATCTATAAGATCCCCTTATATTTAAATCCTTCCTACTCTTTTTTTAGAAGGGTAGTCGGCTTTAAGGACAAGATTGTTAATTTATATCTTTTGTTTACAACCACTATCCTCCCTTAAAAATCTCGCGATGACTTAAATGGAAACTCTATGGATACCTTATAGAAAGCCGTCGCGTAAAGGTAGGAAGGTCCCTCTAATAGCAAGAGATTGTGACAATATAACCCTTTAGGCAAGACGGCTAAATAAGCTCTAATACCCAGATGCTCTAGGAGCTTAAAGACTCTTATATACCTATAGTTACTGCTAAGGAAAATGCAGATACCCTCTATAACGGTTATAACGCTACTAAAAAGCAACTAGAGCCCCTCTAGCCCTACCTAGGCTAATCGGAAGATTAAGCGCTAAAGGTAACTCTAAGATCTTCCCCTAAGCTAGAAATGCTAGAGGAATATACTAATATGTCTAACTAGGGAACTAACTGGAACCCTCCCGGAAGACCACTAGCCTATAATTAGCATAGTAGTAGTATATAGACTGCTTATAAGCTAAGTGGGCCTACCCCTTTAGGTAATCTAAGCTAATTACTAACTTAAGACCTAAGCCTCGTTGGGAAGCCTATACTAGCTACTAGTACTAACACTACCTCTATAGCAGGAGCCTCCTTAGGCCTAAGTTTAGAAGGTTAAAAGCCCTATACTAATCTCCTTTAGGATAAATATTAGGAAGCCATTATAAGGCTCTTAGAAGCTATATAGGAGGAAGCTACTAATAAATATATTAGAACCCTTTAAGGGCAAATCTATATTTAGTAGGGTTTAATCTAAGCTAGGTAAATTCTTTTATAACCTAGTTAAGGCTAAGGGCTTTTTAGGAGCTACTTAGTACCTACCTAAGAAGGTGTAAAAGACTTAAAGAGTTATCTACGCTATAAACGGAAAAAGGGTATAGACTAACTGGCTAAGGCCCTTAGTAGTCTAGAACTCTACTATAGACCCAACGCCTAGTAGTTGGACGATTGGGTTCATAAGGTAGATAACTTCTTTAAGATGCTAATAATATAAGATAATACTAAAGAGCGTATATACTAGATTATTAGCAAGATTAAAAACCAATCGTTAAACTAGATCGCACTTAATTAGCTTAATAAAGAGTAAATTACTATATGGCCATAGTTATAAACCTTCCTAAAAAAATAGATTTAAGATCCGTATATTATATAATATAATAATATAGAGCTATTGTAAGCTTTGCAGTGTGTGGGAAGAATGAGCGACTTTATTCTAAATCTATGGAAATCAAGTGGTATATATACATAAGAAAGGTGTAAGTAACAAGATAAAAGGGGAGACTAATATGTAGTCGAAACAGGGTAATATAAGGTATACGAGGTATACGAGGGTAGTGCTGATGCTGCCTGGAAGGCAGCATCCTGGTGTCTCAGCATAGTACTGGTAGTCGGTTACACACCCCCCCAGATTTAACGGTGTAGTTAAAGCTGTAGAAAGAAAATAAAGGTAAAAACTGTACCAAAGATAGGAAATTTAGATACAATTTAGGAATGGTGAAGCTTAATTCGATTCGCCAATGGGCCGATATCGATGCTCTGATGACGTTGCGATCGTCGCAACTGGTGACGTTAAGACGTCGAATTTGGTGCCGATATGGGCTGTTTAGGAGTCGGTAACTGTTCAGCGTCCTTTGTAGGAAGCTCTTCTGAATCGTTTGATTCAGGGGATACCGTTTTGATCTGCATTCGAGGCAGTTATTTGATAGAGATACCATTCTGCTGGGAGTCGGTAGCTATTTAGCATCCTTTATAGGAGGCTCTACTGAATCGATTGATTCAGGTGTGGTGATACGATCTGCATTCGAGGCAGTCGTTTGATCTGTGCTCGGGGTAGTCATTTGATCTGTAACCGAGGTAGATATTTAGCATCCTTTGTAGGAGGCTCTACTGAATCATTTGATCCAGGTGTGGTATTTTGATCTGCATTCGAGGCAGTCAATCAATCCGTGCTCGCGGTAGATCCTTTTGATCCATAGTCGAGGTAGATGTAGAGGTAGATCTTTTTGATCTGGTTAAGCGACGGTGGCGTCGTTTGGTATGGTGAGTGGTCGTAGGAAGTCGTTCGCTGTCGATTTGAAAGGGTCAAGAAGGGTCCAGTTAGCTTCTTGGCGAAACCTTATTTTGACGTTCCGAGCTTTTGATTTGATTGGTCGGTCGTCGTCGGTCGCACGCTTAGTTTGATCGTCCGTCCGTTGTAGTATTGGTGCCTTCCTAGAAGGCCTTGATTTGATTTGACTTGGCGACAGGCCTATATCAAGGCTCTGGTTTGGTTTGATCCGATGTTCGATATTCGATCCAGTCAAATTGATCTGGTGTTCGCTAGCTGGTCGTTCGAACGGTTGTCTGGTTTCAGCGACGGTCCTTTGCTGGCTGCCGTCGGTATAGTGCCTTCCTTGTGTCTACCCAATATCCTTATCTTTCACCATCAGTATATCCAAGCTAGCTTATGCATCTGGCTTTTACTGGCTTCGTGCTCTGGCGTATTGCACTGGCTTCCGTGCTCTTTTGGCTCCGTGCTCTGGCATCTCGCACTGGCTCCGTGCCCTGGTTATTGCGCTGGCTGGGCTCTCACTTGGACGCCATATGAGGTCGTTACGCTGTGGTAGGTGGGTCGATTTTGTTGATTGGTTGTGTATCTGGGTTGAAGGAGGTTAGGGCTCGTACGGTCGGGTTCGTACGGTCAGGTTCGGTTCGGTTCGATCGTCCGTCCGTTTAGTAAATGAAGGTAATCACGAGTACAAGAGAGGTACCCGGAAGAAGCTCGAAACACTTGCAAAGGTGGTAGAAGTAGTGACTTCTTGAACGAGGTAGCAATTGATTGCTTAGTAAGCGCTGAACGTACAGATCAGATGCAGTACGGTAGGCAGGCCGGGCTCATAACTGTAAGCTTTGCAGTGTATGGGATTGAACGAGCAACTTTATTCTAAATCTATGGAAATCAAGTGGTATATATACATAAGAAAGGTGTAAGTAACAAGATAAAAGGGGAGACTAATATGTAGTCGAAACAGGGTAATATAAGGTATACGAGGTATACGAGGGTAGTGCTGATGCTGCCTGGAAGGCAGCATCCTGGTGTCTCAGCATAGTACTGGTAGTCGGTTACAGCTATTCTGGAATAGGATATAGCTTAACCACTATAACTTCCGCCAGTTTATAAACTTTATAGAAACTTATACTTAATAGATAAATCTAAAACCCTTTAAAAATAAGGACAGTAGCATTTATAAGAAGGAGAAGATTAGGTTTATCTAGGCTAGAATTAAGCTAGCAATTTATAATAAAATAAAGCGCGTGGGAGCCCTATTACGGATCACTATATATATGGATTTTAAACGAGCAGTTCTAAATACTAAAGATATAGTAAGGAACCAGACCTCTTCCAGTAGAAAGCTAGGGGGTTACTAAAAGTATAGGTACTCTAGTAGTAATATAGGGTAGACTTAACCTTTAAAGAAGCCGTTCTTAAAGAGAACTTTAAAAGGGTTAAAGTTAGGAGCCTTAAACAATGGAAAAGACTTTTAGGGTTAACCTAACACCTATCTAGTACCTTTATAGGAATACTCTAAGAAGTTAAGAAAAAACTCTAGAGGTAAATCCCATTAGAAAAACAAGTAGGGTAATAACCATATTAATGATTTTTTTAAAAAAAAAAAGCCCTAGTCGCGGACCTTTCTTAACTATAACTAGGGTAAGATATAAAAGGAGAGACTCTCTATATCGCTATTAAGCTAGAAATAATACTCCCTATAGGTAAGATATATTAGTTCTAAGCACTATATAATAGCGGCGCCGAAATTAATCTTATATAATATAATTTGGTAAAAAAGTATAAACTTATCCCATTATAAAGGTGGTGGAAACCTATTATAGGCTTTCTAAATAAATATTGGATTAAACTATACAGTGCCTATAAACTTATAGTATTAGTAGCTGATATATATAACCGCACTAAGATAGTTAGCCCACAACCCTTTTAGGCGGCTGACTTTGTAGGTTATAACCTTATTTTTAAATACCCTTAGCTTATAGAAGCAGATCCTAAAATACACTTTAAGATAGAAGCCTTTAAATAGTAGAATAATAAAGATTTAGAAAGGCGTATATTACTAATAAGCCTAAAGAATATCCTAGAGAATGTAGCCCTAAGTAAAATAGTATACGCTTTATACCTAAAAGAGTATTAGATTTAACCCCTATTTAATAGCAAGATAGGTATAGAGCCTAGTATAGGTAATAACCCCTCTATAATAGAGACCCTATAGAGAACTATTAAATAGGTCGCAGAGATATTATAAAGAGGCGGCGATCTTAAGGATTTTATAAAATACTTTAACCGCTATAGGTTACTCTGGCTTAAGCAATACATAAAGAGTATACTTTAACACCTTAAACGTTACGTTAAAGAATTCCCTACCCTCTACTAGCTACTGTATATAATAGTATAATATATAATAGCAACTATATATAAGCAACTATTATAGCGTATAACGCTGCCCGTAAGTATTCTAAGGGAGCTCTAGAACCTACCTAATAATAATATAGAGGATAAACGCGACCCTAATTTATTAAATATTCTAGTAGGCCTAAGGGACTTACTAAGGGTATTTTTAGGTAGGAGAGCTAAAGTCCTACTATAAAACTTAGAGTACGATTATATAATTAATCTAGAAGAAGGTAAACAACTACTAAACTTTCCTATTTATAACCTCTTGCGTAAAGAGCTTAAGATCCTATAAAAGTACCTTAATGGCTTACTAGAAAAGGGATAGATCTAGCTTAATAAGTTGCCAATAGGCGCGCTAATCCTCTTTGTTCTAAAACTAGATAGAATTATAAAGCTATACGTAAACTATTACGGTCTTAATAAAATTACAATTAAGAACCGTTACCTACTACCACTAGTTAGTAAAATGCTAGATTAACTATTTAGGGCGAAGATCTTTATAAAGTTAGATCTATAAGACGCCTATTATAGGCTCCGTATTAAAGAAGGGGATAAGTAAAAAACCGCTTTTAAGACCTAATACGGCTACTTTAAGTATTTAGTAATACCTTTTAGGCTAGCTAATACGCCTGCAACATTGTAATTATATATTTATAGAGCCTTAGGGGGACTAGCTAACCGTATATACGTTATCTATTTAAATAACATCCTAATCTACTTAGAAGACAAGGATTAGCATAAGCAATATATCCGCGAAGTGCTGGAACGTTTAGATAATTAGGGCCTCTACACTAAGGGGTTAAAGTATATCTTTAATACTAAGTAGGTTAAGTTCCTGGGTTATATTATAACACCTATAGCGACACAATGCAATTGCCCGCTAAAGAAACCTGCGAAACAAGCCTAATAGAGCTCCTACGAGCTCTAGAGGACTATAAAAACCCTTCCTATCAAAACCATACACCCTAATTTGGCGTTAGTGGAGGTATATGTGGTGTTTTCTAATATACAGCCCCTAAAACCGGATTATAATAAACAAATAAACCCCTAACCCTAACCTCCCTAACTACCCCAATTGAACAGCGTGCCTTTTAAGAACGCGTTCTATAGACTATATAAACCGCAGAATAAACCTAGCAGGCACTATAGAAACGATCTCTTAATACAGACAAGGAGCACTCTACTATGCTCTTCTTCCTTACTACCGCGATTATAACCCTCCGGATAGCCTTTGCTATATTAGCAGAGCTTATCTAGACCTAAGGAACCTAGGAGCAATATACCTAGGATATAAAGGCAATCCGGATAGATATTGGCGCCCTTAGGAAGGCCGTAACGATGGCTATAAAGAGCGGACCAACGTCTATAGGCCCGCTATCGTACGTACACATTGCTGCCACTATATCTATAATGCCCTAAGCTATAAGACAAGTTGCCTATAAACCTATAGAAGTATATGAGATTATAATCCGTATAGGCGATACTACCGACCGTAAGGAAACCTTAAAGCAGAATAGCTAAGCCCTAGTATATAAACTCTAGGCCGTAGGACCCCTAGACACCCACAGAATACAGGCCATAAAGAAGTTATAAAGCGGTGACGTTAGGGCGTATGTTACGGATAAAAATGTAAAAGATAGGCTGCTATAAGAAATAGAGTGGACGAAGGTCCTTAGACGCTCTGCTATACTAGCTGTTCCGCTAGTACTAGTAGAGGTCTATACGGTACCTATAAGCCTCGCTATTTAAGGCCTAGAGGCTAAGCAGATAATAGAAGATATAATAAAGCAGAACTGTACTATAGCGGGGCTTATAGTAGAAAGGCTGGCGTGGAAAAGGCTAGAAAGAGTCCAAACGGGACAAAAGGTTAAATTGTTACTTATTATAGGTATACAGTTAGAAGAGTTAGTAAATGTGCTATTTAATTAGGGCCTCTTCCTAGGAGGAGACTACTACCTAGTTATAAGGCATAAGACAACGTTCCTAGTAACGCAGTGTTTTAAATGCCAAGGCTTTAACTATATAGCCAAGAGTTATAGGAGAGAAGCTAGATGCGAACGCTACGCTAGGCAATATAATACTAGCGAATGTATAGGAGATCTACCTAAAAAGTGTATTAACTGTAAAGCAGACTATAAGGCATGGAATAGGGCGTGTAGTATTAAGCGGACATAGCAGGAGAAGGCTGCAGCAATTAGGGCCTATACGCTAATATACTATATAGGCACCTATAAGGCACCTATAAGCGGACAGCAATTATAATTATAGTACAAGATCACTATTAAGGAGGCCTTATAACAAGCCAAGAAAAGGAAGCTAAAGGAGATAGTTACGTAAGAGAGCTTTATATAGGCAGAGGAAGCCCCCCAGAAGGTCAGCCGGCCGTAGACTTTTAATTATTTTAGAAAGGAAATAGGCTAGAGGACCTTCTAATTAATACTCTAAACAGCACTATATAGTAGTATATATGCCCTAATTTAAATCCTAGTAACCTAGGAGCCCCTACTAAATATAGAGTTTAATATAGAGGTAGAAGCAGAAGCTTAGATCTAGGGAGAGGCATTTAGAGGCTCTGAAACTGTATTATAAGGAAGTAAATAGACGCTAAAGGGTACTAACTTAGCTAACTTAGAGGCTAGTATAGATCTCTTATGTTAGGACACTGGAAAACACTTATAATTATATAGTATAATACTAATAACAGTAAGAACGGCGTACTGCTTTACTTCCTATAGGAGGTAGAGTAGGCAGACCCCTAGCTAGATATATTAGCTATCTAGGAGCTATAGCGGAGGGATTAAGGAAATATAATATGCACTATAAAATCCTACTACCTAGTGTATGCGGGAGTAGGTAATATAAGGGTCTGCTTTTATATAAATAAGACTATTAATATAAATAAGTGGGCGCCTATATACTACTTAGCGGACGCATATATAATTAAGCTGGAGGGCTGTAAGAGGACTATCTAGATTTATAATATTTATAACCCCTAATAGACGAATAGCAGTGTCTATATACTACTAGAGCTGCTAAGGGCCGAAGGAGAATATATATTATTAGGTAATTTTAATCTACACCACCCCTTCTAGGGGGGTGTAACAGTAATATGCGTAGATAATGCGGCGGATAACCTTATCCGCGCTATAGAGGCAGCCGGCCTAAGCCTAGCCACTAAGGCGGGCATAGAAACGTAGGTAAAGGGCATGTTAAGGAGCACGCTAGACCTAGTATTTACCTCCCCCTAGATTACTAATAGGCTGCTATAAAGCTAAAGATAAGACCGCTAGTATATAGGGTCTAACTACTTTCCTATTACTATAGAGGTGGACGTAGAGATACTAGAGGGGCCCCCCTTACCTAGAAGACCGCTATAGAAGAAGGCCAATTAGAAGGCGGTGTAGAGTGAGCTAGAGGGCCGACTCTAGTCCCTATATAGACTCCCGTACGATATAAAAGATAAACTAAATATACTAGCGAAGGCTATATACTAGGCAATTAAGAATACTATAGTAAAAATAGTACCTAACGCGTAGCCCTTGCCGTAAGCCTCTAAAGCATAGTTAGAGAAATGTATAGAAGTGGTAAAGAAAACCCGATAGGCCTTTAGGGCGTAAAAGGTCTCTTAGTTAATGCCTAACTAGATTAACTATAGAGTTATATAGAATAAGAAGAAAAGGGTAATCTAATAAAAGGCTAATAAGCTATAAAGGAGGACTGTTAAAAAGTTAATAAACAACCCTAAAGGGATATGGAGGATGGCAAAATGGGCGCGTATAGCGGACGGGAAGCCGAAGGCCCTACTATAGTTTCCTCCTATTAGTAGACTAGGAAAGGAGACCCTATACTATAATAATAAGGAGAAGGCTATTATTCTTATAAAGTAGTTCTTTCTACTGCTAATAAAGGCGGACCTTAGCGATATACTAGGGTTTATATACCCGGAGCCGCGAATAGTAAAGGAAGTAGTTAAGGAGGAGAACATTATTACGGCTTTAAAGGGGCTTGCCCCTAATAAAGCCCTAAGTCTAAAGAAAATTACTAATTAATTCCTTAAGACGTATAAAGAGCAGCTAGCCCCAGTACTAGTTAAACTCTTTAGCAGCTGTATAGCAATTAGACATTACCTAAAACCGTTTAAAGACTCTATTATAGTAGTCCTCTAGAAACTATAGAAGCTATCCTACACTATAGTAAAGGCCTACCGGCCAATCGCGCTGCTTAATACCATTGGGAAGCTACTTAAGAGAATAGTAGCCAGCTAATTATCTAAAATTATAGAGGAGATGGGTATGCTACTGGCTAGCTAGATAGGAGTAAGGCTAGGGCGCTTAATATAGATAGTATTAGAGCTACTAACC
>Ga0307515_10010776_pt1 | contig 17444 bp, 8 predicted proteins | sample 17_EM_MG_FD_194513 | JGI IMG/M metagenome (GOLD analysis project Ga0307515, IMG submission 194513) | Populus trichocarpa ectomycorrhiza microbial communities from riparian zone in the Pacific Northwest, United States - 17_EM | ecosystem: Host-associated > Plants > Roots > Unclassified | place...
AAAATTGCGATAAGCTTTAAAGTTAAAGATTATTATAAAATATATACACTAATAGGTATTAAGAAACTTAAGCCTAATCTAAAGTAAGCCTCTAAGTAGAATACCTACGCCTATTAGAAGAAAGTTGGATCTATACTCTATACAGCTAATATTACTTATCTAAATATAGCGAGAACAGCAACTAAGCTATTAGAATTCTTATAAAATCCGTTACTAATTTATAACGCAGCTACTATAAGGGCAATTACCTACCTTAATTAAACCAATACTCTTATAATTAAGTACTTAAAGGAGAATATAATAAACTAGATCTTTATAAGGGTAAGTAATATATTATTTAGAGATAATCTAGTTAGTAGGAAGAGTATAAAAGGCTATCTATTTACCTTATTTAAAGAATTAATTAACTAGCAATTAACTAAGTAAAGATTAATAATAAAATTAAGCACTAAAGTAGAGCTCCTAGCCCTATCGCATACGGCTACTAAGTTAATTTAGTAGCAGTAATTCTTTAAAAAAGTTGCATTTAATATTAATAAGAAGTAAGTAATCTATTGTAATAATATATAGACAATTTAACTACTTACTAGAAGCGACGTTAAGTTTAACACTAAGCTCTAATATATTAATATCTATTACCACTAGCTCCGCTAAGAAGTTTATAAAAAAAAAATTTAATATTAAATAGGTCCCTACTATAGATATAATAGCAGACGGCTTAATAAAGGCTCTGCCTCGTTAAAAGTATAAAATATTCGTTTAGTAATTAAACCTTATTAATATTAAGGATCTAATTAATTTAATTTAAATAATATTTAGGCAGGGTAAGTATATAGAGGATTTCCCTTAACTTAACACCAAATTGGTATTGTAACTTTTTAGTATTTCTACAGCAGCCTAGAAGGCTCTGTGCAGCTAGGGGGGTATATTAACCTAAATTAAAGTTTCTTACTACCATTGTAATACTGTCTAACGACCCAGATCGTCTATTCAAACTATGTCTCAGTTGTCTCGTATCTTAAGTTCGTATGTCTTATCAAACGTCTCGTTACCTGTTTCTCTTTAACTATAACCTACTAAATGACGACGTCGTCGTCATTGTATTTAGACCTACCTAATGTATATAAGAGAGCTTCTAGAGCCCTCTTTAAGAAACAGAGTTCTCATTCCTAATCGTCCGTTCAACACATTCTCACGCATCAGCGTCTATTTCCTGCAGTAGGGAGGGTGGACGTAGAGACAGGCACCACAAAGTTGTTACAGCATGCGGAAATAGGATAGATTACCTCGACGCCTGGCTTGGCCGAGCCACAGCTTAAGATGGAACTAGATGAGGGCTATTTTAAGTTTAATGGAGACATATATTTAAGTACTAGAAGAATAATGCAGATTTAGTGATGTTATCTATTACACAATCCGATAGTTGAGGATTCCTCTTGTATTAACTCCCGCAATGCTTCTAGAAACCTCTTGAGAACAGGCTCCTAGAACAGATCCTCTTCCTTCACGTCCTCTCCTCTCCTTCCCGCTAGATATATTCTCCCGCTTTCGTACACCCCTAGATATAACCCACTCCCCAACATCGTCCACACCCTCAATGCGCCGCCCCGCCACAGTCCCTTGACGCCCGATCGCGATTGCGCTCTTCCTCCCTTTCTTCTCGGATGACGCCAGCGGGTCCAGTGCGGCAGCAGCACTCGCCAGGCACCCTGATCCATCAGGATGTGAATCCTCAGCGTTATCACTGCACATCGGTATAGGATATAAATTTTTCGCATCTGTATTTGCATCTCTATTATTTATCCAACGGTTCTACTCCTCCTGGTATTGCGCGCATTCTACAAGCACCTGATCCTGATGGATCTTATTGAAGCCCTGGAAATGAGAAAGTTTGTTAATGTATGTATTCCAAAGCTAAATGGCTAAACATGATTAGAGTGCCGGGCGAAATATGGACTCACTCCCGACCCGATTTTTTTTTGTCCACTAGCTTTCCTAGAGAGCTTCTGATGTTAATTTAACAATATATAGCTACTATAAGCTTACTAATACCCTTTAACTACTCTCTAGTAGTAATCTAGTAGATATAAACTTGAATTCAGCTATTATCAGCCTTCCTGCGCAACTTAAAGAGGGATAAGGTAGTGATGGGGAAAGCTTTGACCTTACTTGGAGTGACTATATTTCGCTTAGCACTCTATAACTGCTACTCTATAACAACCAGACCTAGCTATTTCTTACTCAAATTCCTGAGCTTTCACGACGACTTTTCCATTTACCCTCCGACTTAGCACGTAAGCCTACGCATATTAGCATCTTCATCATCTCATAGCCTGAAAAGAAGAATTTACCTTCAACGCATCTTCGAACTCGTAGCACTCGTCCACCATAACCCTCAGTTTCCCTTCCACCAGGGCCCTCGCCAGGTCTTCCATTCCATTCTAGTTTGCGACTCCAGTCACTTGCACATAGTCCCTCGGCACTCCGCCTCGCGCCCTTGGCCACAGCATATTTTTCGCCATGAGCCGCATGGCAGCCAACAGACTGCCATACGTGTAGTCCGCAAACGCAGGACCAACAGTTACGTAGGGCCTTCCCTCTACCAGGAACCCAGCGCAGTTCTTGAAAAGTTCCTGCACCCCAAACGCATCGATCACAGCACCGAACTTCTCTCCCTCAAACCTCTCCTTCAAATACCTATGCACAGGCGCGTGCTTGCGATAATCAACAACCTGCCAACCATCAGTATCACTTCCCCGGCCACCTTCCTTTCATCCAATTCCAATCTTGACTTACCTCATCAGCTCCCAAACCCCTAACCATTTCTGCATTCCCCCCGGAACACACCCCAACCACCCTCCCACTCTCTCCCACAGCCTGCCTACACATCTGTACAACTAAATGCCTAATCCCCCCACTCGCGCCATTAACCAGCACCGCATCCCCCCTCTTCAACCCCGCGTGCTTCAGCAGCTCCAGCGCCGTACACCCCGCAACCCCCAGTCCAGCAGCCTGCCACATAACCCCTTCTATATCTGCCCCTTTCCCCTCCTCGGACTCAACTGGGGCCGGCACCCTCACCACCGTCGCCGCATCCAAAACTATGAACTCCGCGAGCGCGCCTATGCCTTTAAGATGGTGTAGGACGGTGATACTGCTAAACACGGGTATAACAGGCTCTAGTCCTCGCTCCTTCAAGTTTGAAGAGGGCCCGACGGCGGCTATCGTGCCAGAGAAATCCATCTCCAGTACCGCGAGCGTGGTGCGGAAGATGGTGGGGAGGAGATGTAGCATGATGCTGCCGCCGGGGTTGAGCGCGCAATGCGAGATGCGGACGAGGACTCGATTTGGAAGAGTGAGGGAGGGGTTAGGGAGGGTGGTGAGGGAGAGGAAGGAAGGCAGACCGTGGGTGAGGTGAGTGTAGCCGCGCATTTGGGCGGTTTTGATGTGGGCTTTGGTAGAACGTTGAGTTCTAGAGAGATGGTGGAGGAGCGTGGATTACTAGATGTAGGATTGGGATGCGGAGTTATTTAGAAGAAGACGAAGGAAAGAAAAGACTACGTATTTATTAGTACAAAGCGAGGCCGGGACTTTGAGGGAGGGTTGAAAGAAGCTTTAGTGCAGCCTTGAGGTATGCGCGCAATACGATGGTGAGCGCCGATACGAGGGCTGATAGATGCCGAGGCAGGTAGACTATGCCGCGTTTAGGCTTCGTGGTTGCACTGGATGCAAGGATGGATTCCTCTGAAAGTCTGTTGGTCGATAGTCGTTCACTTGCGCGCCTTTATCTGGGGTGCTTTGAAGTCATTCCTGTATTTTCAAAGCTACTGTGCAAAGCTATGATTTGCGCCTGCAATGACCTTACATTGCTATCTAAATTGTGTTCCTCATGATTTTACATTCGGTGTAGACTTCTTATAATAAACTGAGGTGCCCTAAACAGCTTCAAGCAACTATTAAGGCTGTGCCGCGTTACTTGCTCTTACCACCTTTGCCTGATCTTTCAATCTAGAAGCTATTAGTACACTAATCTCAATAAATTTTAGGAGTACTACTCACGGTTCAAGTATTTTGGTTATCAAATCATCGTCTATATCATTCGCACGTAATGCCCGTTGATCCTGCAAAACAGAGAGGCAGAAGAACACAATGTCCCCAAATTTTGGGTTTGTTTCCAGTTCTACCTCCGTCGCTATCTTATATCTGTCCAACGGCTGGTCACTAATAGTGTCAATTACGATATTGACGCCGTCTGTGCGGTCATACAACACGTAAGTCACTGGTATGCCGAGTGCAAGCTCTGTAAGGGCAAGACCGAGTCGATATATGTGACAGTGTTGCGCGACACTATGCTCTCCGCGTCGGTACATGCTGGCCACTCTTTCCAGTGCTTCCATCGTTCTTTGGTCACCGGGCTCAGTATCTAGCATTCCGGCCCAGGTATTCGGGGAGGAATATTGACCGCGGAGGTTGCCAAGTTCGAGAGAATCTAACCAAGAACTCCCAAGAAGACGACAGCATGCCTCGGCAAGCGTATTTGCCACGATTATCTTGTCCTGTAGCATCAGCCTGGCAAAGCTCCGGTGCCCTCGTGGCCGATGTATCATTGTAGAAAGCCCAGCGTCAGTGGCGCGAGATATAGAGAAGCCTTGTTCGTAGGAACTGTCTGGGGTTAATAGATAGGATGGCTTCGTCTCGTTACTCCTCACTAACTCCTGGGTTACATGTGCGAGATTGTGGCAGAAGAGGTCCCTATCTGGGTTACCAGGAAACCTAACGGGGTGGACGAGAACCTCAAGACCAATGGTGCCATCAAAGAGAAACATTTGGAAGTCTTTTTCTGGGTCTGGTGGTGCCTGTATAGGAGGACGAGGGCTTCTGCTACGACGACGCCCCGAAGGCGACCTGCTCGGAGCGCGCGGATTGTGGCCTTTTTGCACAGTCAATCCAATATGACAGACGAGACCTCTACTGTATCTGAAAGCGTTGTATAGCAATTGCGCATTCTTTCGGCTGTCTCGGTAGGGACGCCCAGTAATAAGTCTGACGAGATCCGGTCCGCGGAGGTGTCGAATGCGTTGGAATTCTTCGCCGTGGATGTTTTCCGCATTGCCGTTAGACATGCGGCGTAAATTCCTCAACTTCTGGTCAAACCGCCGGATCTCTCCCTGCAATTCCGTCGCCTGGTCCCCAAAAGCTCTCGCAAAGCGTCGCCAACGCGTGCTGCTTCGGGCAATTCTTTTGACACTCTCCCTCACGAGCTCTTCGTCATACTGACTCTCGTAGACGTCGTGTCGTGCCCCTGAGGCTCTCCCGCTAAACCTAGTTGCGGATCCAACTAGACTGTATATCTCCTGATTTACATTTCGCGATATCTCTCGCATCCCACCGAGGCACAATCGGATCTCTTGCCAGCCATTGCGTCCCCATAGCGTCTCGTAATACCGCGTTGGACGATGCTCGCGGACACCCCATCGGCGTTTCCATGAAGCCAGAGCGTGCTCGCAGCCGCTCAAACTTCCGTCGATATCGTTGATGGCAGGTGGGAGCTGGATATAGCGATTACACAGTCGGGTGAATTTGGCGATCACTTCGGAGCCATCCTTCACGGCCGTTAGAATTGCGATGGCCTCCATGGAACTGTTTGAAGGGCGTTGAGAACTGGCATGTTGAGAGCTGGCATGTTGAGAGTTCGTTGCTGCCTTGGGGTTAAGAAGGCTGAAAGCCTCTGGCCGGCACTCTCTGCTTGGCACCAGTGTGGCCAAAAATTATGCGTTTTAAAACGATTACGATATTGTAATATCCGATAAAATATCCGAATAAAATCCGATATCGATTTTTTTTAGTATATAGGTATTTAATATAAGTAGATAGGCTAGCTACCAAGTAGTATATTTAGGTATAACCTATTATATAACTCCTCTTCTCTCTCTTTTCTTTATGTGTTATATAATAGGAAATATATAGAAATTATATGCCGGAGTAACAGGTACCTTATACGGTGGGTAACGGAAAAATATTTTTCCGTGCTTCTAATTTAAGCTTTAAATTTAAATATTTAAACTTTTTCTTTAATTCTTTAATTAACCATAATAATTATAGCTTACTTAGTTAATTGCTTAAATTCATTGGGAAAATATTCGCAGGATAAGATTCAAGTAGACTTTGGTTTTCGCGTTTCGCGTAATTGACATGCAATCTATCTCTTCAAACACGTGCATTTTTTGTCAATTTTTTAATTGGTGGCTGCGGCTCAGGGGCCTGCAAATGGCGGGCTTGTTTTCCAGCTTTTGTAAGCAGTTTTTACTGTAAAAAGCAGGAAAAATAGCCCTAAATTTGCAAGCCCATGGTCCAACTAGCGAAAGTGCGTACTTATAAGAAGTAGGGCATAAGCTATATATATACATATAAGGTGAAAAAGCGAACGCTTAGGTGGGTGGGTAAATCAACAGCAGCTTTAATGTCACGGAACCCCACCGCAGGGGCCTCCATAGGAGAGCCCCGTGCTCTCGCGTACACCTCGCGTACAGCTTATGTCAGCTACGCGTAGGTATATCACCTCCTTACGCCCTCGGCCCTTACGATTGATCGCGCAACGTCTTGTAGACTCCTCAAATACATACGTCTTGTAGCCACTGCCCCCGTCTTATGACATTACATTACGCCTTTTTACCACTAACACCCAGCCTACGACTAATTCTACGTCTCTATAATACTACAGGCGCTGCTAGAAGCAGCGTGCCTATAAGTTACCTCACTTTATACTTTTAAGGAACCCATAATAGTAAGACGATATTCCTTACTAGCTACTATATTAAACCCAAAGAACAATCCAATACCTACACTTAACCTACGACGCTAATCAATCCTAGGAGAATTTGATTTATTAGCCCTAGCCTTAACCCCTAAGGAGATGGATACTAATAATATCTTATCTTTTATTAACTATATAACTACAGATAAGTAAGTGGAAGGGCTACTACCTATTAAAATTAAAATATGAGACGCCGAGACGTTTATAAAAATAGTAGCATAAAAACCCAATAAATACTACCGCCTTCTATAGAACTACCACCTAAAGCTTATATAAGCCGAGATGCGTGCTACCTAAGATCGCAATATTATCTAAGACCTATAAGCTCGCGAGGCGCTCGCCGACAACACGCGTTAAGAAACCGAAGACAACCTCTATGTGTCTAAACGCGACGTCTAACAGTTAAAGAAGGCTAAGATTACACTTATTGCTACGGTCACTAAAAGAGAAGGTATAATTAAATACCTATAATCTTAGCTTAATGAGTATATTTATAACAACGCTAGATACCTCTCTACTGTATATAACGCCACTTAAGTCTCTACGCCCCTAGCAACTTTACCTACTTAACGCTTAATAGAGGGTTAGTGCCGAGCAGCTTTACCTAACGGGAACCCCTACTAAAGCGATAATAAAAGCTATAATAACCGAACCTAAGCTGCTACTATAGGGTCTAATACATGTTACCCTAATCCCCTAGTTTTCTAGGGAGACCGTAAAGAATATAGCCACTAGAAGATATAAATCCGTAAGAAACTAACTTAGAGCGCCTACCTTTTTCCTACGGAAGATACTAAGATTGGCTACATTATCGGGCGAATAAAGGGTACACTATTTAATAGACTCTTCGCCTAATGGGAGACCACTGGCCCTTAAAAGTGGCAGTCCTATTAAGAAGTCCTTAACGATCTTAACCTAATATACCGCGACTATAACCTACTAGCCACTAACCGAGCTAAACTACGTGCCCTAAAGATAAGCCCTACTAAATCATTTAACGAGTTTTATATTAAATTCTAGGAATATACCGAAGCCCTTACCTAAGACAATACTAAAGACTAGAAAGATCTCCTTAAAAAAGTCACTTATTGCCTTAGTTACGCAGCCGCCAGCCACAACTATAATAATATTTATAATATAGTAGCAGCCATATAGAAGATTAAACGACGACTAAATTAGATCGCTACTATAAACCCCTACCCAAAAACCTCCCTATAGAAGCCCTCCGGACCTATTAAACTACTAACGCCCACTACCCTAAGCAACACTACTGGTCCTAATATTAACCTTTCTATACTAACCTTCCTATAGAAGCTACTAGACGGAGAACGTAAGCTACTCTGGAAGCTAAAGCGTTACTATAGATATTATTAAAAAGGCTGTTATAGCTATAGCCTAAACTACCTAATAGCTAGGTTTAATAGCTGCCGCCTAACACCTAACCTAGTACCTTAAACACTAAATATGTTACTATATACCACTACCGTATAAGACAAAGACGCAGTAATAGCGGTAGAGTTAAATACAGAAATGGAAAACGCCAAGTCCTAGCCCTAAGTCGCAGGTTAGGACGCCCTAATAATAAGGGGATCTATATATCGGCCTGCTTAATAGATAACTTAGTAAAGATAAATAGACAGAAACAGATAGTTTTACCTATAATAGGAACTACTGCTAAAAAACAATATAAAAGCCGTTCTATAATTAATTGCGGAGCTACTAATAAATTTATAGATACCTAATTCGTATATACTTATAACCTACCTACCTTACCCCTTACTAAAGCCCGCGCCCTATAACTCGCTAACGGTAGTTATACCGTATAGAAGATTACCTATATAGTATAACTCTACCTAGATATAAATGGGCACCAGGAAGAACTCTAGGCCTATATTATACCACTTACTAACTACCCTATTATCCTTGGAATAAACTAGCTCGAATAACACAACCCCGCTATTAACTAGAAAAAGAAAGAAGTAACCTTTAACTCTAAATACTATAGAGAGACCTGCCTAGGATATAGCCTAGCCACCTCTATCTACTCCCTAGAATACCAACCTAAGGAACCCCTTATTACTTTACCTATAACCAACTACTATTATATAAGTGCCGCGGCCTTCTACCGCATAGCATATAGAAAAGGCTAGACTGTTACCGCAGCCTCCCGATTATAACTATATAAGCTTAATAAAGAATAGAACCACGTCCTCTATAGTAATAGGATAGATATAGTTGACCTTCTAGAAAACGATGCCCCCGCAAAACTCTACGGACTTTCACCTTTAGACTTTAAGAAGTTTATAAAGCTTAAAAAAGGACTTACTAATAAGGAACTCCGTAAGCTCCTCCCTAAAAGGTACTATAACTTTATTAACGTGTGCTTATAAAAGAGCGTAGATATACTCCCCCTATATTGACCTAATAACTATGCCATTAATATTAAATAAGGAAAAACGCTACCCTATAAGAGACCCTACCTAATATTAAAAGACGAACTTCTAGTTATTAAAAAGTATATTAACAAGCACCTTAATAAAGGGTTTATTCGCCCCAGCATATCCCTAGCAGCCGCCCCTATCCTCCTTACTAAGAAGCTAGGAGGAGGTATTTAATTCTACGTTAACTATAGAGGACTTAACGCTATCACGATTAAGAACTAATACCCCATACCACTTATATGTAAGACTTTTAAGCGGCTTAGCCAAGCCAAAATCTATACCAAGCTTGATATTATTGCCGCCTTTAACCACCTCTAAATACGAGAAGGTAACGAATAGAAAACCGCATTCGCATTGCGCTTTGGCCAATTTAAATATACCGTTATGCCCTTTAGCGTATATAACGGCCTAGGCAGCTTCTAAAGCTATATTAATAACGCCTTATGAAACTACCTTAATAACTTCTGCTCTGCGTACCTAGATAATATACTTATTTATAGCAATAACCCTTTTAAGTATACTAAGCACGTTTAAAAGGTCCTATAGCGCCTTAGGGACGTAGGACTTTACATTAATTTAAAGAAGTGCGAATTCTTAGTCATAGAAGTAAAATACCTTAGACTAATCGTTACTACTAAGGGTGTCCGTATAGACCCTAAAAAGGTACGTATAATTACTAAATAGTAAACCCCTAACTGCATTAAAGATGTATAAGCTTTCCTTGGTTTCGCTAACTTCTATTAAAAATTTATATACAACTTCTTGGGTGTTATAGCACTATTTACAGCAATAATATAAACGAAGGGCCTTTCCGTAAAAGGAAGAAAAACATACCTATATTTTATCTAAACGCCTAAATATAAGAAGGCGTTCCAAGACCTTAAAGATGCTTTTACCAAAGCACCTATCCTAGCTTACTTTATACTAGGACGATAACTCTATCTTAAGACTAACTCCTTAGACCACGTTAACGCAGGCGTCCTTTTCTAGATAGGTGATAACGGTCTCCTCTACCTAGTTATATTCTATTTATCTAAGCTTATACTATAAGAATATAACTATAAGATCTATAATAAGGAACTTCTCGCGATTATATAAGCGTTTAAGGAATTCTGACCAAAACTCTCTTTAGTAGAACCTAACTAGCTAACTAAAATCCTTATAGATCATCGCAACCTTAAGTACTTTATAACTATAAAACAGCTAAACCAACACTAAGTACGCTAGAACGAGTTCCTCTCTAGTTTTAACTTTAAAATTGTATATAGGCCAGGAGTATAAGGTACTAAGCCTAATAGCCTAATACGCCGCTTATAAGACCTTCCTTAGTCTAAAGATAACCTCTGTAACCAGTTCCAATAATAAACAATCCTAAAAGCACGGAATTTGGCCCTAGGTATACTACCTATAATAGAGCCAACTATACCTTAGCTCCACACTATAAAACTAGAATTACCTCCCGAAATCAATAAGCTTATTACTACGGCATATAACACCTCTATTAATCCATTACTATATTAACTTATTACTGTAAAGACCGCTAGCGCCTATACGCTACCAACTAAACTCTAAAGCTTAGGCTAGATTAATATAGCAGCCTTAGAAATAAAAGAGAACAGGCTCTATTATAGAGGCCGTCTATTTATCCCTAATTTAGAAAATCTATAACGGCAACTAATCTAAATAGCCCACGACCTCTAATTAAGCGGCCACCTAGGCAGAGGAGGAACCTATAAGCTTTTTAGCCGATACTACTTCTAGCCTAAAATAATAGACTTAGTTAAACGCTTTATAGGTGCCTGCTATAGTTATAAGCGCGCTAAGGCCTTTAATACAAAGTACTAAGGACTACTACACCCTTTACTAGTACCTATATAACGATAGGCAGATATTGCTATAGATTTCGTTGTTAACCTACTACCCTATAAGCGATATAGCCGTACCTATAAGAACATCCTTATAATAATATACCGACTTATAAAAGAGCGCCACTACGTCCTAACTAAAGGCGTAGCCGTTAGCGACATTACTAACGCCTTCCTCCGCGAAATTTACTAATTATATAGGTTACCTAACTTAATTACGTCCGACTAAGGCATATAGTTCGGCTCTAATATATAGAGACGAATCTACTAACGCCTTGGCATCTCTATTAAGATATCTATATCCTTTTATTATAAAACTGCTAGGTAACCGGAAAACGCTAATACTAGCATAAAAGCGTACCTACGACAGGTAGTCGCCTATAGTCAAGATAACTGGGTAAATCACCTCCTACTAGGTGAATTCGCAGCGAATAATTACGTCTTAACTACTATAGGACTTACCCCGTTCTTCGCGAATAAGGGATATCACCCCCAATCCGGCATAGAACCACCAGAACCTATTAATAAGAAACTACCATATAGAAAACGCCTTAAGATGCTACTTACCGACCAGCATACAGACCGTATAAAAAATCTACTCAACTACTATAAGGGAGAAATGGCCTGGGCTTAAGCAAAGTAGGCCTACTTTGCTAACTGTTATAGAACGCCACCACCGGAGATGCGTATTAGCGACTAGGTATGGCTAAATATATATAATATCTCTACGCAGAGGCCTATAAAGTCACTTAATTATAAGAACCTCGGCCCCTACCTAATTAAATAAGTCATTAATAGGGGAGCCGTATATAAGCTAGAGCTCCCGCCTGCCCTAGCCACCCGCGGGATATAGCCTATATTTCACCTATAGCTACTATACCTTTACTAGCCTAACCCCTTACCGGGGCAGATACAGCCTAAACCCCTACTAGTACTAATCTAAGACGAGAATAAAGACGAGAACCACGAGGAGTGGACTATTAAACAAATTATTAACTCTAAATACTTTGGCAAAGGCAGAGGACAACGGCTCTACTACAGAGCTATATATATAGGATTCGATATAGATCAGCCAGAATAGCAACTATAGGAAGATTTCGAAAATACAAAGGATCTAATCAGTGACTTTTACTACGCGAACCCATAGAAACCGGGCCTAAGTAGAGATTTTATACCTAATCCTCTATAGGAGCCCTTATAGAGTTAAACCGTTATATATTACTACGTAGGGGTAAATTGCTATTAGATTGCCGTTAGATTGCGGTAAAGTGCGATCATATAACCGGAATATCGTTAAGATATCCAGGAACTTTAACTGGCGGTTAAAGTTATCTAATTAGTCGGATTCTTAGATGCCAAGCCTTATTATATAACATTATTTTAAGCCTTTAACAATACCCCCCTTTCTTCTTTTCTATACCCTAAGTATCCCTTCTACATATATATAGTAACCACAGCGTCGCCGGAGCTCCGCCTCTATAGGAGGGGGGGTAATATCACAAAACCCCACCACAGGGGCCTCCATAGGAGAGCCCCGTGCTCTCGCGTACACCTTATATACAGCTTATGTCAGCTACGCGTAGGTATATCACCTCCTTACGCCCTCGACCCTTACGATTGATCGCGCAACGTCTTATAGACTCCTCGAATACATACGTCTTGTAGCCACTACCCCTATCCCATGACATTTAATTAACGAGAACTAGCATATTCAAATTTAATTAGATAATATTGTTACTGCTTAAAGTTCTTTATATAGAGACTTTAAGCCGTGCGCTGTGAGATACGTGACTCCCTATAGACCTTATTATCTATCTCTTTAAACACATGCATTTTTTGTCAATTTTTTAATTAGTGGCTGCGGCTTAGGGGCCTGCAAATGGCGGGCTTATTTTCCAGCTTTTATAAGCAGTTTTTACTATAAAAAGTAGGAAAAATAGCCCTAAATTTGTAAGCCTATAGTCTAAAGAGAGTAAAGCGTGACCGCAGCTAAATGGGGAGAAAAAATAGGTGTAGAGAGATGTGTTTTAGGTGTTAGCTTTACACGTAAGGCTAAGTTAAAGAGAACGCTGGTGGGGTACCCAGTTAAAACCTCTATAAAAGGCAAAAGGCGTCGGCCTATAAGGTTAAGTAATAAAGACGGAAATCATCTAACGTCTAGCGGCCTAAGCGTTGGACCTCTTTATTAGAGAAGCCGTGGTCTAGGGCGTGTTAGGCCGCGCCCCTATGGAAGCTATAACCTATATACTATGCGGCTAAAATACTATAGAGGTTTAGCCTTAATTTAAGCATCTTCCACGTATATAAGGCGGAGAATACCGCACTACTAGATGCGGTAAATAGCGGCGTAGAGGGAGCTTAGGGTCTAAAAGAAAAAGCCTTTATAGTGCTGCTACAGGGCAAACCGCGTTAAAGGTGGCGGCTACTATAATTTAAACGCCCTACTTATTCTTATTAGTCTTACTTCGTTTAAGACGGAAGGTAAAGTAATCTCTAGAGGGGCTAAACTATACGTCTAAGCAAGTAGCTTTAGTTGCAGCAAATGACGGTTTAGACCGTTATTTATTAGTATAGGAGATTTCGCCTATATAGAGGCACCCTACAAAGGCAAGGCAGAAGGCGGCGTTAGTATTTACCCCTAGGATTAAGTTACTGCTAGTCGCGATCTAAGCGAGGATGCTATATAAGATTGGCAACTTCGGGGTGGCTTCTTTTAGGTTAAGGTTAAGAAAAGTTGCCCTATCTAGTATGCGACAAAGTAACGCATTCTTAAATACTATAACTAGGAGAATGCGGTTAATGTGTATAGAGCGGATCGCGGCAAGGTATAAGCGTAAGGTTTTTAAAGCTACCCTACCTATATACGGAGAACTGTTGCTATATGTCCTCTGTGCTACCTATTTTATAAAATTAGGTAATTAGGCTAGGTATGGCGCCACAGCCCTTATAGCGCAGAAGAACTCCCATAACTTTATACCTAAGGCGTACGTCTTATAGGTGTTAGGCTTAATGCCGTGCTATAAGAGGCTTAAAACTAAGTAAGATTGGCCCAATTAGGTAATAAAAGCAGGCGGCGGGCCCGGTAGGTTAATAAGCGAGCCTAAAGATAAGCTATTAGCACTAAGAGATCGATTTAAGGATAGAGATTTTTAACTATAGCCTAGTCAAAGCGGGAGAGTGCGTTAGCTAGTATATTATCTTTAGATAAAATCTAGAAAGATTACAACTAAATATTAAATGCGGCAGCCTAGACTAAGATTTATTAGAGGAGCAAATTAGTAAGGCCTTTAAGCACTATATTTTGCAGGCCTATAAGGGCAACTATATTATCCATATAGACGTAAACAAATAAATATTGCCAGGCAGGGCTCTATTTCACAAATACATTAGTAATAGCGAGTACTTTAAGTATATTAATGTAGGTATAGAGGTACTTAGGGGCAGGAGATGCTATAAAGAGGTTATCTTATAGTAGTATAGAGGCATAAGGGCGCTATTAACTATAAGGAATAGAATAGGTCTCGGTAGAGGAGTGGCCTAGGTAGCTATAGAAGAAGCCGGCGTAACCGTATTTGGATAAAGCATCTATAAAGAGATAAATCTAGGGGTAAATAACGTCTTCCTAAAAGAAGCGAACCCTATTTTAAAGCGCTAGGGCTTTACTCTACCAAGCTAGGTTAAAGATTACTGCTAGTAGGATAAGTAAAGTGCGGCGATTTATAAGAGAGAAAGCTATAATAAGGTCCTATAGCGATCTTAAGTAAAATCGCCCTAACTAAATGACTTTTACGGCTTAGGCAAGGCTACCTCTAAGTTACTAGCACTATTTAAGAGAGACTTAGGGCCTAAGGATAAAGGAGGTAAGTAGATCTTATAGTGCCATCTATTTAGCAGGGCTAAGGGATAAGAAGAAGGTATTAGTATTAATCTAATAACCTAGTATATCTAATACCGTGCTATAAGAGTCTTTAGTGGCGTTAGGAGGAAAACTAAGTAGTATAATTATAAAGTTATACACGCGAACTACTAGCGCGTTGCTAGTACTTAGGCGTAAGATAAATATAAAGTTATCTAGATAATAAACTAGTGCGAAGAAAGCAATAATTAGATAGAGGTGGCGTTTAAGGACCTAATATAGGGCCTCTATAAAGAGGTTAAAGAGAAAAGGCGCAGTAGCTAGACTAAAGGGGAGGTAGCATTTAGTGTATACTATCTTCTTCTACTTAAAACCCAGTAGGCGTTGGTTAGTAATAGCGACTAGGATATTCCAAAAAGCGTCTTTAAGATCACGTTTAAGGATAACAGCTCCTCTTTTAGTAAGAAGGATAAGCGCTAGAATATTGTCTATAGTGCTATAGGTAAGGGTAAAGTAGGCCTCTAGGATGGTAGCGTTAATAGAGAGGCCTTAGCAAGGCTTAGGTAAAGAGAGATTATAAATACGGCGAAAGGTTCCATCCGGCTTAGGTATAAGTCCTAAGGGGAAGTAGTAGATTGCTTTAGGTAGATAAATAGTAATACGGCCGATAGGTAGATCGGTAGTAATCTTCGTAGTAATTTCCCTAGGGTTAGTACTAGATAGGAGTTAATTTAAATATGTACGTGCTAGTAGTAAGGCAGTAACTCCAATCCGCGCGCTATATATTAGGATACCCTTAATTAAGGGGCTAAGATCTCCGGGGTATAGGAGTAGCTTATCCCTTTAGGCTAGCGTGTTTAATAGTAACGGCGAAGTATAAAGTGGATACCCTAGGGTAAACACCTTAAATCTTAGCGTTAAGTTCGGGTATAGAGGGGGTATAAATTATTACGGAAACCCCTTACAGTCTTTCTTAACGTAATTCCCTCTATATACTTTATAAAGATATTAATAAGAGTATAGCAATTTAAAGTATGGACGGCCTATATTCTAATTACCGTATATCTAGCCCTATAGGGATAAAGTAGATATGTCTACCTAAGGGCGTTTAGATAATAAACTATTATAAAAGGACAATGGGGCTAGGCGCAGGGTGGCGAAGTTATAGTTAGCTGCTTATAGTTTAATAGGAATAGTCTAGTTAGCAAAGTCAGTTTAACTAAGCCTTATAGCTCTTTAGTGGACAACTATAGCTAAATTAAGGACGCTATTCTAGACAAACTATACAGAGAAACCTATAATAGCTTAGTGGAATTTTGCTATTATAATAGCTAAGGGGGTTAATATAGCCTAGAGGGTTTAGATAATAATACTATAGTTAGTAAAACCCTTAAGCCAAATGCCTATAGAGGAGAAGTTCTTTCTAAAGCCCTTGCTAAAGGTAATAACTCTTCCGTCTACCGTTAACTCTATCTAATTAGAGTTAATTCTAGATAGGTTATTACGCAGCTTTATAAGGTTCTCTAGAACAAATATACCCTTCTAGATTGCGGTAACTTTAGAAACTAGAATCCTAGGAAGAAGTAAGTCTAGGCTCTTTATAGTAGGAGGGAGAGAAAATTTACCGGAGTTAGTCTTTACCGCGTTAATTATAGTAGGGTTCTTCTTAATGGCGGCAAGCTAAGCCTAGTATATTTCTTCCATAGCTAATTTTACCTAAGCTATAGAAGCAGTAAGTGCTTTAAGGGTAGCCTAGTTTAAAGCCGCCTTATAAGTGCGCTCCTACTTATAGTCTTTTAGCTCTTGTTTATAAATATCTTATAGGCGCTTTTTAGCTACAGCCACGGCTATGGCGGAGGGCGTAGGGGCTATAGTAATGGAGGGGCGACGCGTCTGCGAGCCTTTGCTATTAAGAACACGCAAATAAGAGCATATACTGTGTGCAGGAGCGTCTTTAAAAGAATTTATTATAAGGAGTAGACGGGATAAATATTGGATAGCGGAGAGGAGCAACGGTAACGGCCTAAATTTAAGGCTTTAAGGGAGGAGATTCGACGGTTAAATAAGATTAGAATAAATAAATTAATAGCAGCTTTAATTAACGAGAACTAGCATATTCGAATTCAATTAGATGATGTTGTTGCTGCTTAAAGTTCTTCATGTAGAGACTTTAAGCCGTGCGCTGTGAGACACGTGACTCCCTATAGACCCTATCATTTGACCAACTCGACACGCAATTAACTAACTTGACACGCAATTAACTAACTTGACACGCAATTAACTAACTTGACACGCAATTAACCAACTTGATACATCCAAAAGTTAAATAACACGCAGTTGACCTACTTGACAACTTTAAAAGCTAACTACATATTCCTTGACACGCAGTTAACCTACTTGACATATTTAAAAGTTAAATGGCACGCAGTTAACCTACTTAACATATTTAAAAGTTAAATGACACGCAG
>Ga0307515_10010777_pt1 | contig 17443 bp, 12 predicted proteins | sample 17_EM_MG_FD_194513 | JGI IMG/M metagenome (GOLD analysis project Ga0307515, IMG submission 194513) | Populus trichocarpa ectomycorrhiza microbial communities from riparian zone in the Pacific Northwest, United States - 17_EM | ecosystem: Host-associated > Plants > Roots > Unclassified | place...
TTTTAAAAATTTTTAAATTTTTAATAATTATTATTAAAATTAAAATTTTTTGTGAATATTTTATAAATAATGCCCCGCGCCCCACCACGCCCCCCCCCCGGAAAAAGCAGACACCCTCGAAACTCCCTCCTCCTTGCTCTAAACTACTAAAACCCTTCATCAAATCTCCCTCCCTATATAATAGTAGCCCTACAAAAACACAGAAATACAAATGTCCCACATCTCAAATCTGCGCCTCCTCCTCTCCCCTCTAAATCCCACTCTCCGTTTCCCCTTCTCTTCTAAACACAGACCTTATTCTCTACTCACCATCCTCTCTTCTTCTTCTCCTTATCCAAAACGACGACACCGTACCACGCCAAACCACCCGTCTCTTAATTTCAGAAGCAGAAGCAAAACTACGTCTAGAGAGACCAGAGATAGAGACAAAGGGCAGTCAATGGACGAGAGTGGCAAGGAGAATTTTGGGTTTAATAAAAAAAGGGCTGAGGGTAGAGATAATCCTAAAAGGAATTTACAGTTGAAAGTCAGAAAGCTCAATCCTATCAATACTATTTCTTATGTGCAGGTAACTCTTTTGGCTTTGTGGGGCTTTCTTGTTTCATTGAAGAATTTAAGTAAATACAAGGAGTCTTTATTTCAGTTTCATGGATATATTTTAGTTTGAATTACTTTATTTATGGAGGATGTTCTTCCATTTTCCAGATTCTTGGGACTGGAATGGACACTCAGGATACTTCACCTTCTGTCCTGCTCTTCTTTGACAAGCAAAGGTTTATTTTTAATGCTGGAGAGGTAATTCCATTGCTGCAGTAATGTCAGAAACTTCTTTTTTTCATGTTTTAAGTATCAATTTGTTTTTACAAACCGAATTGTCGTTATTGAAGAAGAATAGTCCCCATGTTCAGGATTGTTTCGCTTCCTACGGGATTTAGATAGTTTAGGATTGGTTGTAAATCCTATGTCCAATTTGCTTTTTTCTGGTAAAACCTTGTTTTCTAGCTAACTGTTATCCCTGTACTATGATATATTTTGTAGAACTGCTATATGAAACTAACTCGCCTGTTCTTCCAGGTGATGAATTCTTGGTCTCAGCTCTACATAACTAGAAAAGGAAGTTGTTATGTCTTAGCTGTATATTTTCATCATTAGTGAGTTTAGAACTGGAGACTGTCAGCATCATAGGCGATGGATCTATCTGGCCTTTCTTCCTGACTGAATAATTCATATTGATAATTCTATCAATGAGTCTTTTGTGTAATTTTTATAATAACATACTAGCAACATGTGGGTACTTCATGCAATCAAATGAGAATACGAGCATCCTTATTGTGAACTTCACTGATTAAAGAGGTTATCAATGGGATTTCCTTTATGTTTTTGCCACTAACATGTTCTCAATGAGATTGTGATCTTTTGTTGAAGTTTGTCCTTTTTTTTTCTCTTATGATTTTTGCCACCTTTCTATTTGTCAAAAATCTTAGGGACTGAAATGGGAACTTAGGATGCATGCTATCCTTTGTTTCATTGTTTATGTATGTAGTTGCAATATATTGAATCATCAAATAGCTGAATTTAAGCAAGTGAGACAGTGGACTATAACTATCAGATGTTTTAGATAGTCCAAAATGGAATCACTTCACTCCAAATGAGTATTGGATCTAAAACTCTAATGACATTATGGTTTTAAATGTCAGTTATGCTATTCTTTCAATAAACATAGCTTTAGAGCAACTTCACCTTTTAGTTTTAATTCACCACTAACTTTGGAAAGCTAACAGCAAAGCATTGTCTAATGTCCCTCTTTAATATTCAAGCCATTCTAAGATGATAATCTCATTTTATGGAGGAAGTAAAATATTTTTTATGCCTTGATTCTTGTGAGGAGATTGATGCATAGCAATTGGATTTATTCACTCATCCTGCGACTATTATTTCAGGGATTGCAACGATTCTGCACGGAGCATAAGATTAAACTATCGAAGGTATGCGATAGCTCAAAAGATATTTAGATGCTTATGAGTTTATTTATACATGCACAGACATTCATAAGCACATGTTAATATGACCTTCCTGAGTTTCATTTGTGTTCAATAGGTGAATGTTCTCTCTATGTCAGATGATATTTTTATTTATTAATCTTTTTCAGATAGATCACATATTTCTCTCTCGTGTCTGCTCAGAAACAGCTGGTGGAATTCCAGGTTTGTGTCTTTATAGCTCAGCTGCCACATTGTACTTGCAAATTCTTATGCTTATGACTGTAATTCATAACTAAAAAATGCATAAAATCTTGATGTATCTTCAAGAACCAATTTTTACTGATACCTGGCTGGACATTTATGATGCACCAATGCTACAGCCCCTAAATTCTAAGTGTTAAAGTTTCCTAACAGGTTTGCTGTTAACTTTGGCTGGCATGGGAGAAGAAGGAATGTCAGTAAGTATTAAATTGACTTTTTTCCCATAATTTTTTGTCTATTATATTTTAAAGTGCAGTTTATGTTTTTGTGAAGGTTAACATATGGGGTCCATCAGATCTCAAGTATTTGGTTGATGCAATGAAGTCTTTCATTCCCCATGCTGCCATGGTTCACACAAAGAGCTTTGGTTCCGATAATGTTGGTCTGGTAGATGCAAATAAGTTTATAGACCCCATTGTTCTTATTAATGATGAGGTTGTCAAAATATCAGCTATTCTCTTACGACCAAGCCAGTCACAAGGATCTGCTCTAAAGCCTGGAGATATGTCTGTGATATATCTTTGTGAGTTGCGAGAGATTATGGGCAAATTTGACCCAGAAAAAGCTAAAGCTCTTGGTCTGAAACCTGGGCCGAAATATAGGGAATTGCAATCAGGAAGATCAGTGATGTCCGACCTCCAAAGTATAATGGTGGGTTCCTCAGTCAAGGATAAAAGAAAAGAAAAGAAAAACTGTGACTGCCTAATTGCTGTCACAGTACCTAGAGTGCTGCTTGATCCATGTTTTGGCATGTGTATTTATTGTGTGCTCCTATACTGCTGCTTGCTCCATGTTTTGACATGTATATTTTGTTTTGTTTCAGGTTCATCCTAGTGATGTGATGGACCCTTCTGTTCCTGGTCCCATTGTATTACTTGTTGACTGCCCTACAGAATCTCATGTGCAGGAATTGTTATCTATGGAATCTCTCAACAATTACTATGTGGATTTCTCAGGTAACCCAACACAAAGTGGTAAGACTGTGAATTGCATCATTCATCTAAGTCCTGCTTCTGTAACAAGCAGCCCCACTTATCAGAAGTGGATGAAGAAATTTGGTTCAGCCCAGCACATTATGGCAGGACATGAAATGTGAGTGATTTGTCACTGGTTCCTCCAAAGAAAGATGTCCCCTGTCTGTGCACTGAACAGTTCTTTTTGGGCATTCTTGTTCTTTGCAGGAAGAATGTGGAAATTCCTATTCTAAAATCCAGTGCAAGAATTGCAGCACGACTTAATTACTTGTGTCCTCAGTTCTTTCCAGCTCCCGGATTTTGGTCGCTCACACATCTTAACAACTCAAGACCAGACTCAATTCTTTCAGGCGAGGTTTGTTTAGGCATTCTTTGTAGTTGATGATTATTGTTTGGAAATGTTTTATTTCAACTAAATTGCTGGTTTTCTTTCCACGAGCCAGGGTTGCGTCTCAAAGTTGTGTGAAAACACATCAGCTGAGAATCTTCTTAAGGTAAGAACAACCTTTTCATTTTGCAAAAGCCTTGTGGTTTGATGTTTGAGAATGCGATTCACTGTTTGCTAAATCAAAAAGCTTTCCTTTTCATCTTCCTAACATAATGCAAAGGCTTTCTGGTTATTTTCATCAAACATGTGCATTGAATCCATGCAGTGGTAAAAGTTTGAGTTTATACTTTATATTACCAACCACATTTCATATCCAATTCCAAGTTTCATGTAGTTTTTGTGTTCCATGTCCAACTAGATTGAGTGACTTAAACTTTATAACCAAGCAATTACTTTGGAGATGATGTTTTGAGAATTATATTATACTACAAACTATGGTAGTTTTTGTGTTCCATGTCCAACTAGATTGAGTGACTTAAACTTTATAACCAAGCAATTACTTTGGAGATGACGTTTTGAGAATTATATTATACTACAAACTATGGTGAAATATATGAACAATGAAGCATGTGCCCCTCCTTTTTTATTCTTTTTTCCAATTTGGTCCCTTTTTAGTTTCATTTTTTTTTCATGTTGGTTCTTTTTTTTATAATATCCTAACATTTAGTTGGTGTTCAATTTTGTAAACGTCTATTTTTTTACCATATAATTAAGTAAAAAATAGTTTTAAAAAATAGAGTTAGTAAACCTGGTGGAGTTCATGACTCTGGTCATGAGTTTGGTAGATGAAGCTGCGAAGCCCGAGTCAATCCAATATGTCGCCATCTCAATATTAAAAAAAAAATATCATCTTGATTTTTTTTAAAGCAAAATCATGTTTTTACCAACCACAAGTTATCTTTGAATCTGTTAAATTGACAGGGTCACGCCAAGGCAACTCCTATTATTTAATTGAAACTCAGACTGGGCAAGGAGTCAGGTTTGGAGGTTTCAAAGTTGACTCGTTGAGCAAGATTTAATAACAATGTCAAAAAGTTTCCTATGGCATTTACATTTTTTATGTTAATTTTTTTTGGTCCAACCCACAGCATAACGCTTCTCAGTAAACTAGATAAAAACTAAAAGAATGGTGGAACATGGAAGGAGTTACCCCTTTTTTTTCCTTTTCCTTTTTTTATAATTCCATCTTTACTCTTTTTTTTTCTTTTGATTGATTTTTTTTTCAATTTCATCCTTTAATATTTTGTTAATTTTAAATTGATTTTCATAATTTGTTTTAGTTTGCTTTTTATGAGGTTATCGCAGTGTTAAACAAACATCATGGTATTTGATTAATGCTTAATTTTGTGAGTGTTTATTTTTGTTATCATATCATTAAGTAAAAATTAATTAAAAAAAATAAAGTTGTAAAACCCAATGGAATTCATGCTCCAGGTTGCGGGTTTGGGGTGTTAAGACGAGAAGCTAGGGTTGATAAAAAAGATATCATCTTAAAATGTTCTTTAAAATCAAACCATGTTTTTTAATGATAATTCAGGTTGCTTTTGAACTTGTCAAGTCGATTGGGTTACATCGAGGCAACTCCTCCACGAGTTAATTTTAAACTCGGATTAGGCATAAAGTTAAATTGAGAGGTTTTAAGGTTAACTCATTGGATTAGGTTTAATAACAAAGCCAGATAGTTCATTGTGGATTGGATATTTTTTTCATGTTCAAAAAATGTTTTGATCCGACTCGCAGCATATTATGAGCCTGTAAACTAGTTGAAGGCTATATTGACTGCCCCTCTATTTTTACCTGTGATCCTAGATGATTTGGTGGTGTCATACTTTTCAAGAACTTTGTCCTTTTTGTCTGAATATGTCTTCTCAAGCCATCTCAAATAACACCTATGATGTTTGATAAATGCTTTTGGTTATTGTCCAATTTTCTAGTCCATAAATTGGGTGAGTTGATGAATGTTTAAAATTAATTTTTTTTTTATATCTACATTTATAATTACTTAAGTTAGATGCCACTACCTTTTTATAACATGGTTGCTGCGCATCTCTATGCTGAACAGTTCACTTTGCGTCCTCATGCTCATCTTGGCTTCGACAAATCTAATATTCCAAGTTTGATGGCTCCCTCAGAAATTATCAATGAGTTGCTCACTGAGATTCCAGAGATTGTGGATGCTGCCAAACATGTGCGCAAGTTTTGGAGTGGACCTGGAGGATTGGAAGCAGACATAAATGCTATCCAGGGTAATAAGGTCTTTACTGAAGAGCCATGGTTGGAAGAGAATACTCTTCCTAGTTGCTTGGAAAATATAAGGAGAGATGACCTGGAGGTGGTCCTTTTGGGGACGGGATCATCTCAGCCTTCTAAATACCGAAATGTTACTTCTATCTATATTAATCTCTTCTCCAAAGGAAGTTTGCTCCTAGATTGCGGGGAAGGAACCCTGGGACAACTAAAAAGAAGGTAACACTGTAAAAAATTATGATTAAATGTTGCTTTATTGCAAGTAAGTTATTTTCTTCATGTTTAAATTATTATGATTGGTGTACTCTGACGACAGGTATGGTGTGGAGGGTGCTGATAATGCCGTGAGAAATTTAAGATGCATTTGGATTTCTCATATTCATGCAGATCACCATACTGGATTAGCAAGAATACTTGCTCTGCGACGAGACTTGTTAAAAGGCATGACCCATGAACCTGTACTTGTTGTGGGGCCTTGGCAGCTCAAGAAATTTCTAGATGCATATCAAAGACTAGAAGACCTGGATATGCAGTTTATTGATTGTAGGAGTACCACTGAAGCTTCATGGGTTGCTTTTGAGGATGATAGCGAATCAAAAAAGGATGACCTGTCTCTAGGAAGTCCAAATAATTTTGCAGAGATGAAAAATCCTACTCTAAATACTGAGTCAAATTTGTTTGCCAGAGGAAACCGAATGCAGAGTTATTGGAAGAGACCTGGCAGTCCAGTTGATAATGGCATGGTTTTTCCAAGTCTAAAGAGATTGAAGGAGGTGCTCAGTGAAGCAGGGCTGGAGGCTTTGATTAGTTTTCCTGTTGTTCACTGCCCTCAGGCATTTGGTATTGCCTTGAAGGCTGCGGAGAGAATCAACACCGTCGGAAAAGTGATACCAGGTTGGAAGATTGTGTACTCAGGTGATACTAGGCCTTGTCCAGAACTGGTAGAAGCATCTTGTGGAGCAACCATTCTCATACACGAGGCAAGTTATCGGATTCTTTTGTATTTGATTAATATATCATTTTTTTTGTCGAGAATTCTTAATCTTTCAGAACACTATTAGTTTGATAAAGGTGATCAAATAATTGGTTATTAGCCAACTTGATGAAGTATTGAATTAGTAAAATAGGAAAAGAATGGGTGTGAATTTTGTAAATCTGACTGCACACACAGGTTTTAGAAACTATTAACAAATTACGGCAGAGGATGTTTTTTGTACACATACTTTCTATGTAATTGTATTACAGGGTTGCTTTACAGCCCTAGGTGCTTATTCAGTTTTTGGCAGTGTGTTGAGCTCACATACTTTCCATGTAATTATATTACAGAGTTGCTTTACAGCCCTAGGTGCTTATGCAGCTTGGCAGTGTGTTGAGCTCACCAGTACTTATTCATATTGACCCCGCTAGTTCTATAATAATAATGCAGGCAACTTTCGAGGATGCATTGGTGGAGGAAGCTATAGCCAGAAACCACAGCACAACAGAGGAAGCCATAGAAGTGGGAAACTCGGCTGGTGCATACCGCATCATCCTCACCCACTTCAGCCAAAGATATCCAAAAATTCCTGTATTTGATGAGACACATATGCATAAAACATGCATTGCTTTTGATATGATGAGTGTAAACATAGCAGATTTACCTGTGCTTCCTAGAGTGCTTCCATACCTTAAAATGCTCTTTAGAAATGAGATGGTAGTGGATGAATCAGATGATGTTGTAGATGCTGCAAGTGCGGTTGCTAATTAGGTTTCTTATTGGATTTGAATTATGATCTTGGCCAGGTCCTTTTCTTTAATAATTTGCTGTCTTTTTCCCTTTCATTAGGAGTATGATTTTCTTTTGTTTATTTCCCTCTTTTGAAGAATTGTGATACTAGTTTGCGAAGCTTTTACTTATGGGTTTCCTTGATGCACGCATTCAGATAAAACTAGATGGGTGGCCTGTTTTATGCTGTGCTAATATAAATGTTTTTTTTTTTTTTAAATAAACCCTATACTTTGGTTGTTGATTTAATTAATTTTAATAAACTTGATTGATTTAATAGTATGAATAAAGAAATACAACGATAAATAAACCAAAAAAAACTCATAACAAAAAGAAGTAAAAAAACCGACTCATGTTATTGTAAAAATAAAAATAGAGGGAAATAAAAAAAATTATTTATTTTATTTAAAAAAAAAACTCGAATCAAATCAAGTTAATTTGTGATTATGGATATAAAATTAAAAAAATCTCATAGAAAAAAAAACATAAAGATTAGTTTTCAATCAATCAAATATTAAAGGATGAAATTAAAAAAAAATTATTTTTTTAAATTCAAATTTCAAAAGATCTTATTTAATAACGAAGAAAAAAAATTAAATGAGAACATGATAACTTTATAGAAAGTAAAATGAGAAAAAATCAAAGCTCAATTTACAGTAAAGAAAATATTAAAAGATAAAATTAAAGAGATAAAATATAATTCAAAAAAAGTTAAAAGAACTCGACTTGATTCCACCCAGGTCAACATGCAAAACCTATGACTTGGTTGTGATACCGAGGTAATCCCATTAAAAATAAAAATAAATTGAATAAAATTATAAAGTTTAATTAGTAAACATCATGATGTTAAGGGGCGAGATAACCCAAGTCATTTTTAGAATAACTGAAAAATCTAACAGAAATCAAATTAAAAAAAAATTAAAGAAGCTCAATCTCCAATTAAATAAATGTTAAACGATAAAATTAAAAAAAAATTAAGAAAGAAAAAAACAAGCAAACCCAGAAAAATATCTTAAATATTAACAAATAATGCAATTTAATTCAATTAAACACAATAACCAACAATATAATTAAAGTGTTTAAAATACAATATAAGAGAGAGAAATTGAAAACTTAATTTTTAACGTGATTCGGCAAGTTTACATCCACACTTTAAGTACCAAACTGTTGAGAATTATATTCTTTCACTAGTCCAAATCAAAGGATACAATTGACACTTGATGAATCCGCACCAAGCTTTTTTTCACACCACTTGAAAATATTCACTCTTCAAGATTTTTTCTTGGTGACAATACCTCACCAATACCAAAAGTTTTTCTCGAGGGTTTACAAATGTAATTTTATCCCGGAATTACTCTCTCAATAGGTGGATTTTACAATTAAAAATATAAGTATTTGTATATCTCACTAGATAGCATTTAATGGATAAAAAGTATTTAAGTGTTGTAAGAATGATAATGTATACTCTTGTGCAAGATTATATAGGTTTCAATGTATAAATATAAGTATAATTAAGGATTGATAATTTTGAAGTGCTTTTGCTTTTAAAATAACTTGTTTATAATATATGTTTGGATTCTCTTTTTAATTTTACAATTGAAGAAGCTATTTATATGTTTCTAGCAAAAACTAGTTGTTATAGATCCACTGACGACCGAAACAGTCGATTGGTTCAAATTAGTCAAGTTAATCGATCGACCGATTCCTGTATAATTCTTAGGTGTTCATTATAGATAAACAAACGAACTGTTGATTCATTTGGTATCACCAAACTGTTGATTGGTTAATGTAGAATTTCAGATTTATTAGTTTTAATCTTGAATGAATTTTTAGAACCCTTTTATCAATCCTTTTAAATACATGAAAAGTAAAGTGTGTACATTCATTTTAATTTGTGCTATCAAGTAAGATATAAAAATTTATATTTTGAGCACTAAAATAAATATTTAAACTAAGTCTTTATTTTACTTTCTTCTTGGACTTTATGCATGCTTGTTGATGTATTTTTCATATAAAACAAGTTTAAAGTTTATTCTGAACTAATTCTTCAACTTTCATATTATTGTTATTATATATATGACCTAAAGGTCAACAAATTAAAGATTTGTTGATCACATGCATTGCCAGATCATGAATGGGCCACCTTGATGATTCCAATACCACTGTAGAAGGCGATATTTAATGGTTAGATGACCTCGCATATGTCAACAAATTTTTTGTTTTTAATAATATTTGTATTTTTAAATTAACAAACAACATCTAAGTGAACCTGGATATTATGGAAAAAATCATAAGAAATGATGAAAACGCCCTTGGACACTAGCCTTAGATTTTTTTTTTATTTTAAGGTTAATTTTGTCATTTTACTATGTTGAAAAAATAATAAGATAAAAAAAACCTCTCTTTGCAAGTTCAATAAATGTTTTTTTTGCTTTTAAAGGTATTAATGTAATTTTATTGTGCAAAGAATATTGAAAAATATAGAAAAACTCTTGGAAAAAAGCTATATATTTTTTTTCTACTTTTAAGTGTATCAAAGTCATTTTTGTGTGAAAAAAAATGTACAAACCAATTTGTCCACAATCAATTTGATAATATCCAATTGATCTCATGAAAAAGACAATTTTACTCCCAATAACAAGTTTTGTTAGTTTTTTTTTAAAAAAAAACAGAAACATTATTTTACTATTCTAATCCATATTATTTTATGTATTGGATCACAATATTGTGATGATGCCTCTTATTTTTTTTCCCTTCTAATACTATGTAATCCTGAGATAAAAAATACTCATTCATAATAAATTAATGAATGAATGAATGTACCTTCAACGCTACCTGTTGTGTTATGATCTTTTTTTCTTATAATATAAAATAAATATTCAAGCATTGCTAACATGTATTCTAATAAATATTTTTAATAATAAATTCAAAATATGATACATATTGGATATCTTTTTAAAATATTAATACGTTAACATATTGGATGATATATTTGATCAACCTAGATTAATCTGTCAAGTCTATGACTCAGATTATGAGATTATGATAACCTTATACAAAGCAAATTAAAATTAATTGTGAAGTCCAATTCCTAATCAACTCAATATTAAAGGATAAAAATAAAATAAAAATTAAATTAAAAAAACAAAAAAACTACACGAGTCAACCTTGGTTAACCTGCTAAACTCGTAACCCCGATCATGAGATCAAGATAACCCTATAGAAAGCAAATTAAAAAAAATTATGAAACTCAATTCCCAACCAGCTCAATGTTAAAGGATGAAATAAAAAAAATCAATTAAAAAAAGAACAAAAAAATCAACCCAAGTTAACCTAGAGTAATTTGTAAAACTCGCGACATGGATCATAAGACTGAGGTAACTTCATAAAAAATAAATAAAAAAATTACAAAACTCTATTTCAAAAAAATCTAATGTTGAAGGTTGAATTTGAGAAAAACAATTCACAAACAACCTCATATTGAAATATAAAATTGAAAAAAAATAAATAAAAAAAGAAGGTTGAGTTGTTCGAGGGTAATTGTTTTAAGAATATAATTTATTAAAAAAAAATGAACAAGGTCAACTCGCGTCAACCTCTCAAATCTACGACTTAGGTCATGAGATCAAGATAATTCTATGAAAAAAATTAAAAAAAATATGAAGCTTAATTAAAAAATTACTCAAGTTAAGAAAGACCAAAAAAATAAATAGAGTCAACTTGCTAAACCTGCGACCCGGGTCATAAGATCAAAATAATTCTATAGAAAAAATATTGAAAAACACTTATGAAAACTAATTTTCTATAAATTTATTGTTAAATGATGAAATCAATTAGAAAAAACAGAAAAAAAATAACTCCAGTCAATCAAAATTAACTTGTTAAACTCATGATCTAAGTCATGAGATTAAGATAAATTTATAAAAAAATAAAAAAGTTACGAAGTCCCACTTTTAAAAAATATAATGTTAAAAATTAAAATTTTAAAAACTATAAAACTACGAGTTTTGTATTTAATATAAAAAAATAGAGCACCCTTCCCAAAACAATTTAATATTAAGGATAACATTAAATAAAAAAAAATTTATTATTGAAAAGTTAAACTAAAAAATAAAATACATTATTTCGAATAATATTTGACAGAAGTAACTTATCACTAGCCTCCTTTAAAATTAAAAAGGAAAATTACCCATCAATTCAATTTTAATAAGTAAAAGACAAATTAATTCTGTCCAAAATAATCACGTTTGGAAAATTTCAATGGACGAGACATTCGTTGAAAAGTATCTTATTAAAAATTAAATTTGTTTACTTTTCGTGAAAGAAAAGTGTTTCCTCTCAAATCCCATCTTCCTCCATTAAAAAAAAAGTAACTGAAGTTTTTGTGCCTTGGGCTTTTAAAACCTGAACAAAACAGAATAAGTCCAAAAATTAAAAAATAATATATATATATATATATATGTAAGAATAAAAACACCAACAATAATTAAAAAAAAAAAAAATCTGCGCGGGTGGCGCAGCCCAAACCACTATAATATTCGTGTCACCTGCACAGGACCAACCAAAATTAAGCAAACACGTCGGCGAGTCACCCCTACTTATCTGACTCGGGCTTTTTTTATTTTATTTTATTTTTTTATTTCAAGAACCTTTACCAGCTTCTTCTTTTCTCCCTACACATTTCGACCCCCCGCCCTGCGATCTAGAGCTCTCTCTCTCTCTCTCTCTAAAAAAGGAAAACCCTAATTAACTTAAATATATTAATCACGTCCATTTCTCAATCCCAAATTCGCGTATTCGATCTCCGATCCTCGATTTCTCTGTAATTCAAGTAGATTTAGGGTTTGGAGGAGAGATGGATTCGAGCAGGAGAGCGGTGGAATCGTACTGGAGATCGAGGATGATCGATGGAGCAACATCTGATGAAGACAAAGTCACTCCTGTTTACAAATTGGAAGAGATTTGTGAGCTCTTGAGGTCTTCTCATGTTACTATTGTCAAAGAGGTCTCCGACTTTATACTCAAGAGGCTTGACCACAAGAGTCCCGTTGTTAAACAAAAGGTACTCCCTTCTCTTCTCAGATCTTCATTTTGTTATTTAATGAGCCATTTAGGATTAATTTCGTAAACTCGCACCTTTTTTTATGGTTGAATTGTGCGCAGGCGTTGAGATTGATAAAATATGCTGTGGGAAAGTCTGGTGGAGAGTTCAGAAGGGAAATGCAAAGACATTCTGCTGCTGTGCGTCAGTTGTTTCATTACAAGGGTCAGATGGATTCTTTGAAGGGGGATGCCCTTAACAAAGCAGTGAGGGATACAGCTCATGAGACTATCTCTGCTATTTTTTCCGAGGAGAATGGTAAGCCAGCTGCTCCTGCTGAAAATCTTAACAAACGAATACAAGGTTTTGGGAATACGAATTTTGATATGCCATATGAAGATAAAAAATCGTTCCTTACCGAGGTAGTTGGTCTTGGTAGTGCGTCTATCAAGCAGGGAATTACTAGCCTAACACAAAGTCATTCGTTAAGAAAGAATGATAATGGGAGCTACAAGAGCCCAAATCTTCATCGGTCATTGACCATAGAAAATGACTCCTCGGATAGATATCAACCAGTTCAGTTGAACAATGAAGCTCAGGGTAGTTCTGGAGTTTCTAAGAATGTGGCCACGGGACCTTGGGGCCACGACTCGAGAGTAATGAATGCAGAAACAAAAAAGGAGGACTCCAGCTCACGCTATACAGAGAGTAAGACTCGCGAGGAGAAGTTGTTAGAGACCATAGTGACATCTGGTGGTGTGCGGCTACAACCTACCCGTGATGCCATTCAAGCTTTTCTAGAGGAGGCAGCAAAGTTGAATGTATTGGCTCTAAGTCATGCCCTTGAATCCAAGCTTCAATCTCCTGTGTGGCAGGCATGATTTCTTATGTTTGCCTATTTTTAATGATGTGAAATGATATTACTCTTTCCCAAACACCACCAGCGCACATACATGAACTCCTTTTCCCTTATTGCTTAAAATTGTCGTTTGTTTTATAGTGGTTAAAGTTTCTATTTATTTCTTGATTGTCTTTGCGTACAATTTGTTTTGCAGTATTTATTATTTTTGTTTCTTGGAGAGTTTTTAATGAACTGCTTATTTTCTTATAATGTATCTCTTTCTGATAAAAAAAAAAAAACTTCCCGGGAATTTTTGTTTTTCAGGCTCGCATGAAAGCTGTGTGCCTACTTGAGTCAATTCTGAGGAGAAAGGATGATGAACAATTTTCAATTGTATATTCATATTTTAGCGAAAATAAAGATTCTGTTGTGAGATGTTCTGAATCTCCCCAAAACTCTCTCAGGGAAAAGGCTAACAAGGTAGTTTATCTTTTGTAAGTGTTTTTGAATTCTGGCTGTTTTGCTTTTCATTTCTGCTCCAGGCAGGGAGGTTAACCGTGATTAATGGAGCATAGAATGAGGTATCTAGATGATACGTAGTTCTGTTGATGATCTTATAAAAATTGCTGTAATTGTGACAAGGTCTTGACATGGTGACTAAATTCCAAGTAATAAAGACATGATGACTAAATTGCAAGTAATAAAGAATTGGATACCTTTTATGATTGAGAGGTATTAGATGTTAACAATGAGGATTTCCTTCGTATAAAGTTCATATTCAACTTCCTTCAGGAATGACTAGTTGAGGATGGTGTTCTTTTTTAGGAGAAAATCAAGTATGCCCACTTTTAGTTTAATTATACTCGGTATTCCTTTTGACTTCTTGGTAAAAATCCTTTACTTTGATGTATTTCACGTAACGATTCTGGTAAGGTTACACAAATCTTAGTTGTTCTGCCATTTTTGCTCCGCCTCTATATCATCAGCTCAAGTTTTGTTTTATTAGATAGGCTAAGAATTTACTTCTTTTATGAACTCATACCGCTGTTGTGATGAGAGAAACTGTATGTGAAATAGAGATTCATTTCTGAGTTCAAGGGGCTGCATTTGATTGCTGATATTATGGCTTTGTTGGACAGGTGCTAAGCCTTTTGGGTGGGGAATCACTTGGTAACATGGTAGGTAATTCAGTAAAGGCTGAGACAGCTCATGTCCAGATGCCTGACTTAATGGACACTGGAGATTCAGATGATTTCTTTGGGACAGATGATTCTATAAAGAAGCAAAGTGAACAACATATAGTGAACCCTATGACATCAACAACCCCTTTAATTGATGATCTATTTGGAGATGGTGTTGGCACGGGTGTTAGTACCGGGGAGGAGCAGAAAAATGAAGATCCCTTTGCAGATGTTTCATTTCACACTAGTGAGGGTAGGGAGCATGGGGATGATCTCTTTTCTGGGATGACTTTTGATGATAAACCAGGTGCTGATGAGAACCATATGCCTGCCAATGAAAATGGACCCGAGCTATTTGATATCTTTGGGTCAAATTCTGAATTTTTGAAGGGGCAAGAAAATAGTGAAACAGGTGTTAGTGGCTTAATGGCGAGCATGTCCATTAATGATAATGTCTCGAAGCTGCAAGTAACCTCTCCGGCAGTGTTCTCAGAAAGTCTCTTCTCGGATTTAACCAGTAATCCAAGCCATCAGGTCACAAATGATGCTTTGAATGGCTCGCTTGGCTTGTCAGCGACTGGGATAAATGTAAACCCACTACATCCTTCCGGTACCGTGCCATATAATATGCATCCTGGCATAATGTTGAACCCAGCTTTTCATTCTCAGCCGATAAATTATGCTGCCATGGGGAATTTTCTTGCACAACAGCAATTTCTTGCAACAATGTCCAACATTCAACATCTAAGTAACCTAAATGTGCAAAATGCTGGTGTTAGTCATGCTTCGGGGACTGATGGAGGTGGATATTCTTCTGCACTTCCTGACATATTCCAATCGAACTTCCCAAATCAGGCTCCTACTTCAACAATGAACAGCTCTAAAAAAGAAGATACCAGAGCATTTGATTTTATCTCAGTAAGTTTGAGTTCTGCACTTAATCTTTGGTAGTGCTTTATTTAAATTTCCTTTATTTTTATAAATCATGTGGTTCTCCATGTTTATTAGTTGAAGTGGTTGTAGAAGACTATTGCTTTTTTATTCTTTTGTGTTGGTTATTTAAGATTTTTTGAATTAGTTTCAGTAGTCGTCTTAAGAACATGGTGTATGATTGGCCTCAAAATGCTTTACAAGGTTATATGATAATCCAAGTGTCTACCCCACATCCATCCCTGATATTGTGGTCAGTTTATTCTTTTCTCTGGTATTGTGGTCAGTTTCAAGGTTTGCATGGATGCCACCTTCTCGCTCATCAGTTTCAAGGTTCTCAGAAAATTTTTCTTTATAGCTTCAATGTGATATTTTCTGCTTTCAGCAGGATTGCATGGTCTATTTTATGGTTTTTAATTTTTCAACATCCATGAAGACTTTTACAAACTGACCATGGTGATGCAGTTATTATGTATTTTCTATTATTGTCCTTGTCCTTCTTGCTGGAAAACCAATCCAATTTTTTTTCTTCTTCCAACCTATTTGTTTGGAGATGAACACCAGTTCAGTTTCTCTGCCCTAGGTATAGGCTTTATGATGCATCATGGGCTTTCCTGTCCTGAAAAGTCCTTTCTTGAAATTTGATCCCTTGCGGTGCAATTGTGATTTTTTTTGCTGGTGTCACAAACGATGAATTAGCATATTCAAAAAGTATTTCAAGGTTGCTGCATCGACAATAATATGCATCTTGTATGCATTGTAGGACCATGTTGCAGCAGCACGTGATCCAAAGAGAGTGGCCTAGATTTTTGTGATTGCATTCTTGACCTTGAAGGATGTCCTTCCCCCTCAGGTTGGGTTTGTTTATTTAAGGTTGAAACAGTTTTACATTCTTTGAAAATAAAGGGCTATCAGTATGGTGCCATGTTTCCATGAAAATAGGATTGTCGCAAGTGATGAAGGTGCGGTGCGGGGAGACCCCGGGAGTAGATTTCTGTATTTGATATATCAAGGAAGAGAAGTGTTTCAGTGATCAAGAATCAATTGTATGGTTTTTTTTTTCTTTTTATTTTGGGGGGGTCAATAGACCTGTAAAGTGTTTTTCTGCTGGTGTTGTTTATTTCCCCACCTCCACCACAATGCTTGTAGTACCAGTGTTTGAATGAAGAAATCAATAATAGACAGCATGTTCCTCTTGCCTTCTGCGGCCTTTAAAGCCATCTGTTGCAACTATGTTTTACTACCAGAATGTTCTTCTTGCTGTCTGAAGCAGAAAATAGAACTCTACGATCAACTGTTGCCCTGCAAAATTTAACAGCCTTTTTTCAGATGGCAAAATAGCAGACACCTGCCTTGCTCCCTGCTTTCTATACACATGGGTTCCAGCTTTAGGCCTTTGGATCTAATTCAACACTGCCATCAATGTGATTCCCCTTGGAGCAAGCATTTGAAGCTAGTGAGAACATCTTCCTCTCTTTTTGCCAGGGTTATGGATTATACTTGATTGTCGTAATTGTAAAGCAATTAGCTACATCACATGAACATTAGATAATTTTGTATGATTCCACTAATAGTAAGTGAATAATTATATATTTTTATTTTAAGGTGACGAGGAATGTTATTTTTCTTTCCAAGAGACAAGGTGCTTCAGTCGTAACTGCATAATATTGTTAGTAATTACTTGTTAGTATAATTACGGGATAATTAGTTTAGTTATATAGTGATGATATAAATTATGATGATATAATAAATAAAAATATCTAATAATTTGTAACTTGAAGGTTTAGTTATGAGATCTCAAACTGCCGACCAGCTGTCTGAAAAAAATGAAGT
>Ga0307515_10010778_pt1 | contig 17442 bp, 3 predicted proteins | sample 17_EM_MG_FD_194513 | JGI IMG/M metagenome (GOLD analysis project Ga0307515, IMG submission 194513) | Populus trichocarpa ectomycorrhiza microbial communities from riparian zone in the Pacific Northwest, United States - 17_EM | ecosystem: Host-associated > Plants > Roots > Unclassified | place...
TATATAATTAGGATTATAAGTAATAAGCTAATTAATTTTAGAGCTTTATTATATAGACTTTAATTAATATATATAGAGATAAGGTTTTCTAGGGGGAGACCTTCTAGGACCCCCCTATATAGAGCTTTTACTTAATTTAGAAGTAGTAATAAGATTAAGGCACCTTAGTTACTGCTAGGTAAGGATCTACTATAGTGACTAAGGCGCCCTATTTAAGCTAGGCTTAAGGATTATATTAGTTATAAATCTAGTATATATTTAGACTATAGAGCTTTAATATAGAGCCCTCTACGTAGGATCTAATATAGTAGATTATAATTCTAATTTAAAGCTTTATATACTAAATATTTTTAATACCTAATAACTAAATCGCCGCATAGCTAGAATTAAAGTAAGTCTACTACCCCAACTTAATTAAATACGTGTATAGGAAGAGATATAACTATATACAGAGACGTCTAATATAATTAAGTAACTATATTATTGCCTACCTAGTTTGGACGTATAATAATATACTAGCTTAGTAATAATATAATAGCTTAGCGCTAAGTAATAGGAGGGGGGAGAAGGGGGAGGAGATTAGGGGTGGCTTGGCCACTATAAGAAGGTTATAATATTAGTATAATATTAAACTTTAAAAATTGTGTCCCAGGAGCTTAATTGACGACCCCTATATAAAACATTAATAACGTTTAATTATAGAGCTTTAAACTGGTAGATCTTTTAGAAATACCTATTATAAGCAGCTCTAAGTATAAAATCTAGAATATTTAGTAATGGTGTAAGTATAGGACGGGGGTATATATTTGCGTTCCCAAATATTATTATATAACGTAATTTTTAGGTAACAAAAACCACCGTTAATATTACTTAACTAATACCTACCAGAGGTTCCTCTGTTTTTCCTATCTCCTCCCTTATCTATCTCCTTATCTAATACTATTTATATCGCTATGTTAACTAATAGATCCCTTAGTAGAGACTAGGGAGGGGTATTAGAGCGCCTCTAGCTCTTATAAGGAAGAAGAAAGGAGAAGAAAAGAAGGTATAGAGAAGGGAGTATTTATAAATAGGAGGAGGCCTATAAATAGAAGATTAGGCAGCTATAATATAGATATTAACGTTACTTAACTAACACCTACTAGATGCCCCTCCGTCCTTCCTATTTTCTCTCTTACCCGTCTCCTCGTTAGATACTATTTATATTACTATATTAACTAATAGATCCCTTAGTAGGGACTAGGGAGGAGTATTAGAGCACCTCTAGCTCTTATAAGGAAGAAGAAAAAAAGAAAGGAAGGTATAAAGGAGGGAGTATTTATAGATAAGAGGAGGCCTATGAGTATAGGAGATTAGGCAGCTATAATATAGCCAGTAACGTTGCTTAACTAATATATACTAAAGGCTCCTCCGTCCTTCCTATCTTCTCTCGCCCATCTTATTATCCGATACTGTTTATATTACTATATCAACTAATAAATCCCTTAGTGGGGATTAAGAAGGAGTATTAGAGCACCTCTAGCTCTTATAGGGAAGAAGAAAAGAAGAGAGGAAGGTATAAAGGAGGAAGTATTTATAGATGGAAGGAGGCCCTATAAGTACGTAATTTAGTAAGTACTAATAGTATAAGATTCTTATATAAGATAGGCTTAATTACTTACTAAAATACGGGGTGTTTTTGTCACTATAGTGGCTACTACAGTAGTAGAGATGCCTTAAATATTTAATGCAACTAACTACTAAGGCTGTTAATAAGTAAAAGGTAGGCTATTAATATGGTGCAAACGATATAGTTATTAATATCGTTTATAGCTTATTTTTGCTTCTAGTATACGTATAAATTATCCTTATATTTAGCGTAGAGCTAGTTATAGGCAGTAAGCTAGTTTGGGTTTAGCTTTGCTATTAATATAGCCGTAGGTAGTATATCCCTTAATATAGGCCGACTTAGTAGTTTTAGCTTTAGAAGATTATCTTTCTTCTTAAATAGGTTAATATACTGCTATACCTTATTAGTTTTAGCTATATCTTAAATAATAAAGAACTATTAAATCTAATTAAATGGCTTATTAAGGATAAGGTTAATTTTTAATTTAGTAAAGGTCGTTATTTTTAGAATTTAATAGGTTAGAAAGGGTCTAGATTAGGGTTTAACTAGCATTTTAGTAGAACCTTATTTAGATATTCTAAACTTTTAATTTAATTTATTAGTTTAAATTACTAAAATCTAAAATTTTATTACGGGGAGCGCGATTAATAACCCCTACTAATAGCTCTAACTACGTCTAATTTTTAATTTATAAATTGGTAGATTTATAAGTAATAGTTATTATAAGTAGCTCTAGGTGTAATATATATAAAATCTTAACTATAGTATAAAGAAGTTATGGCTGCTGATATACGGTTTTAAGTATTCTTAAAGGTTATATAACAGCTTTAAAAGCGGTAAGAAGGTAAAACAGATAGGGGGGTTAAAATTTAGAAAATTAGATTTCGCGGTTAAGGTATTTAAAAGTTAAAAAACTAAGACGAATGCTATATTCTTCGCTTACCTCTAAGCCAGTATATAATTTCCTAATTAGGAAAAGTTATTTACGAGTAGTTACTACTACCTCTGTGCAAAATCTTCTTATTATACCTCTCTAGTCTTACTTATAGATAACTAAAATTATTCTATATTAAACTTACGTTTAAATATAAGCCCTAAAAGCTTCTTAACTTGTAAAATTACTATATAGGTTAGCCTAACTATCTTATCCTTTTCCTTAATATCTAGAACTACCTAGTTAAGTATTAGGCCTTAGCTTTTATATACGGTAAGAGCAAAAGCCAAAGTAATTAAAAATTAACGCCGTAAGTAAGAGTCTCTTATACCCTCCTACTTATAAAGCACAGAAAATATAGGGATAACTTTTTTATTATCCTGTTAAGTGAATAGGGCAGGTCTGTTATACCTATCTACTATAATTAGTAGTAACTAAGGCTGATCCTTTTTAATATCCGCGTGTCCCTTTTATATAATATCTTTAACTATACTAATAGTACCGTTTACTAAGCCTAGTTTAACCCAGATATTCTATATTAGTATTACTTTTACGCTAATATATAGGGCTAGATTCTCTATAGTATCGCACTAATTAGGAGTGACTTTCTGTACACCTATACTAGTGTTAACTAACTTAATAGCCACTACTAGCTGTAAAAGGTTGCGAAGCTAAGTAGTGTTATACTTATCTATAGCAGCGCATATACTATATAGCCGAATTATATTATTAAAGCCTATAATCTTATTGGTAGATAGGCCCTGCTTACACCTAGTTAAAAGAAGCTTTTAGGTTAGATTACTTATAGAATTACTACGTAGCTTTATAAGGGCGGTCCTAAATATAGAGCTTTTAGCGTTATTACCGCCCTACCGTATAACTTAATCTAGGATAGCAGTTTAGTTAATTACCTTATAGGCTTTTTTTCTATAGCTAGCGAGCTCTAATAGCCTAGCGAGTAGATTACTATATAAGGCCGCCTAATTTATAGGGGGAAGCTAATAGAAATCGCCTACTAGTAAGATGTTTAAGCCTCTAAAGTAGTTGTTGTTATATATAGGGTAGATTTAATGGAGGCGGCGATTAATCTAGGCTAGATATACTTACCTAATTATAGATTTCTCGTTAAGAACAAGATAGTAAATATCCTTAAAAGCTTATTATAAAGGCGTAAGACTAGTAGTAGGCAATTCCTTAAATAGGTAATTTACTAGCAACTTTAATAGATTATATATAGTTCTGCCGTTAATATTAAAGGCAGCTACCCTAGTAGGGGCCGCTTAAGCTAATAGTATTAGCTTATTATTAGCTCTTGCTATATTATAAAGCGTAGTAGAGAAGATAGTAATAAGATATAATTTACTAGTTCCTACCTCTCTATTAACATTAATCCGTAATAGGGAGGGGCTAACGCCCACTTAGATCTGCCTATAGTGATTAACTACAATATTATAGATATAACGCTAGCCTGGTTATAAGGAGGACGGAGTTACTATTTAGGATAGGCAGCTCTATAGTAGAGGCTATAGCTATACTTCCTGCTAATAAGTCCTCTTATTAAGCTACGGGTACGTACCCTAATACGTACTCTAGTTATAGTTATAATTAAGCTCCCTATTACTAAGCCTATTAAAATCCTTAATTTTAACTCCGTTAGTATTTTAAATATAGGTATATAGGGCCTTAAAGGACTAGTATAGCTCTAAGTTGTCTACAAAATCGCCCTTAAACTTATTAATATTATTAGTAGTTTTATAACCTTCCTCTAGTTTCCAATTATAGAAGTAATTAGGTAGGTACTAATAAGAGTTAATATAAGCCTAATAGGAAGCTATATAATTAGGGGCCCTAAATCTATTAGTATAAGTAGCTACTTTCTTATACTCCCTTTATAAATAATAAAGAATAAGCTTTATATAGTAGAACTTAGAATACTACAGATAGGAAGGATCGCCTTTATATTACGGAAAGTATAATATAACTTAAGGCCTTGCTCTTAGTTAACGCTTATAAGTAGAGTAATTAAAATAGAGTAGAAAGTTAAGGAAAGTAACGTCCTCTACCCTATCTAGGCAGCGCTTATATTTCTTATAGTTAGATAGTCTATACCCTCTTAGTTGCCCATCCTTAAACTTATATATAGCGCTTTAATTATCCTCCTAGCGGTAGTCTAAAGTTGTTATATTCCTTAAGCCCTTAGAAAGGGGAATGTTAAGAAGCAGATAGTATACCTCTTATATTAACTAATTATGTTTAGTAATAAGCTTATTTATAAACTTAGCTACTATCTATTACGGACGCTTTAAGTACAATATTACGACTACTTGGAGAGGAGTTGGAAGAAGCTAGTTAGTTAATACGGGCACGGTCTAGGATAAATCCGGTAGAGCTATATAACGAGGAATAGTAACTGAGGTTATATAACGTTATACGTAGTATACGTAGTATACGCATAGTACGCTTACGTATATTACGTATAACACGTATATCATGTATAAGAAGGATTTCATAGGAGTACGGTTGTGTATTTAAGGACCCTTAGTTCCTACCTAGATAGTTCCTTCCTTATAATAATTCTGAGAATATAATTGGAGTTAATCTATTAGGCAACTACTTTACCAGTTATTACTTCTCGTTAACTATTATTTGATATCTACACGCCTAGCCCATTAACAAAGTCCACCGTAGTTCCTACTACAAGGCTTCGTTATATAATTACTACCGGGTTATGGTATTAATAAGGAGTCAACATACCACTAAAAGCAGCGACCACAACGCCATTAACGGCAGCAATGACCTTAGGGTTAGGTAATAACACCAGTATATAGGATACTAACTCGCAACTAGTTATAGTTAGACAATTACAAAAAATGGTTAACTGATTGCAAGACAATAATAGGTTACTTAAGGAAAAAATTAATGGAGTTAGCGTAGTAAGGATTAAGCTACCATCTATTAAGCGATTTATAGGAGAAAGGTTAAAACTTAAAGGATTCCTCACACAGATACACTTTAAGGTCATATAAGAAGGGGTAAAACTAACGACACCTATAGACTAAGTGGCATATGTAGGACTATTCTTATTAGGGAGAGCACTTAAGTGGTTTAAACCTTATCTTACGGAAATACAGGAATATGGTATAATAACCACAAACTAAGAGGTGCGGTTTATGTTTTCTAGTTAGAATAGATTCGCAAAGCAATTAACGTAAATATTTGGGGACCTAGAAGCATCTACTATAGCGAAGAGAAGGCTTTAAAACCTAACACAATGAACCTTAGCAATTAAGTACACAATATAATTTTAAACGCTTGCTATATATGTTAAATAGAATAATAAGGCGCTTATAGTATAGTACAAACAGGGACTTAAGGCAAAAGTCTAGGACGTAATTATTCTAATAGAAGATACGGACACTCTTAGGGAATTAATTAATTAAGCAATTAAGATTAATAACAGGATCTACTAAAAAGAGTAAACTAAAAAGGGTTAGAACAGAGTTCTATAGTTATATAAGACGTAGAGCACGTAACGACCAAAACCAAGTTAGAAACTATAGTATAACACAAAGCCAATAGACCTAAGCGGTACTAAAGAAAACTATAAGAGATAAAATAAGCAACTATAGAAACCTAGGGGATAAGGATTAGGTAATTAAAGGTTTAAAAAGTATAGGCTAAACCAAGGATCTTAGCAGTAGAAGACGTTTAAGTAAACTCCATAATAGAAACAATAGTTTAAAGATAGAGCTTGTATAAATTACAGAAAATAGGGTTATTTCGCTAGAGACTATAGAAGTGGTCAGAGTAACTACGCGGTAAAGGGAACCCGACTAGTATATAATATATACGTATAGAAAAATAATAGTATACTATAAGGAACAAAAGAGTGTTTAATTAAAAGTTTTGCGTTTTGTTATAACAACGCATACTAAATTTATAAAGACGCCAAGTATGGTGTAAGCTATTAGCTATAAGAGCTAAAGTTAAGAGAACTTAAAGAAACCAGAGAGTTAAATAAAGAAAAAGATTAACTCTATAAGCTAAATTAAGATATTACAGCAACGTACGGATAAAGATTAGCAACAATAACAATAGAGTTAAAGTACTTATTAATTAACAGCAATAAGGAAGAAAAAGGGACTAACTAAAAGTACCTAAAACTTAATAACGCAATAGAAGTAGACACTGAGACCGCTATAAAGCAAGGTTTAGTAACGGGCATTATAACACTATTAGATACGGTATCTATTGCTTTACAAAATGGTAGAAGAGGAATACTTTAGAGCAAGCTTAGTAGACGACTATATGACATCGCTACCTCACCACTTAATAAAGGCAAAAGGCTAAAGGCTTAAGATTCTTAAGATAAGATAAGAGATAACCAAGATTCTTAAAACAAGATAAGGCACGCTTAAGGACCTATAACGGACGACAACCAATAGAAAAGAGCAGCAGCTCAATTCAGTAACATACAAATAAGCTTAGGACGAAGTTTCCTAAAGGTATAAGATTCTTAAAGCGAGATAAGTGAGATTTAAGACTCTTAAAATAAGATAAGAACACCCTAAAAGCCTAGTTAGACTAAGGCTAGAGCATAGCTTAAGAAAGAAGTAAGCTTAGGATTAAAGAATCTAAGGGACTAAGAATTTAGAGTATAAATAAGGACACCTATAAGTAAGAAGTAAGAGGCTTTACTATAAATTAGGGAATCCGCAATATAAACAGTAGTTAGATTAGGAGATAGACATATAAACCTAGAAGACTTACCAGTTAAACAAGGTATTTAGGCTAAAGATTAAAAGTTTAATACCAAGATTAAGAAGTAAGACAACTTTAAGGATCTACTTATAAGGCGAGAAATAAAAGAAAACATAGGGGACTTTAGACAGAGAATCCTTGCGTGGTAAGAATAGAAACTAAATAAGAGATTTAGTATACTAGGTCGTATAAGGGACAGAGCACCTATATAAAGAATTACTAATAGGCCGAGAGCAGGCACACTAAGAGCTAAGTGGCTTACCAAACTAGAAAACAAAGAGGATTTAGGGATCCTAACTAGGTTCAAAGAACGACACATAAAGGGCTGTTACGATGTAGTAATAAGAAGATACTTCCTTACGGACAAGCCGTATATACTCCAGCAGCTGTACCAAAAGTAGTATAGGTAACGATATAACGATAAGTAGGAAAATTTCTATATGTAGTTAGATAAATAAGTTATCCAAAACTACCTAATTACGGAAAAAGTAATAAATTATATTAAGGGAGCCTTAATTATAACATTAAAAGATCTAGAGGAATAATTAGAGGACTAGAGAAGTAAGAGATGCGTCTTAGTACCTATAAATAAAGTCGCAACGTTTAAATTAATACGGTAAAGGTTCGAACTTAAAGATAAAAATAAGTTAAGAGTTAACCCGAAGCACCTAGCATACTATACTGTAAGCTTTGCAGTGTGGGTATTGAACGAGCAACTTGATTGTGAATGTAGCTCTAGAGGCTCTATATATACACGAAGGTAGAAGTAATGGGGTAATAGATAGCTGAAATGGGAACGGTAATCTGCCACTAATATTGATCTGCAACCAATATATTGGGTGGCGTTGACGCCGTCTTAGAGCCTTCCAAGCGGTGATCTTGTGTCTCAGCGCAGTGTCGGTAGTCGGTTACATATACACTATTATAGATTGTATGCGTAGACGATATATACAATATATACAGAAATCCGAAGGAAAAGAATTGGAAATACCCTATAAGGATATATTAGGCGCCAGATAAGCAATAGTATAGGAATATTAAGTATATATACAGCTAGCATTTAATAGAAGTTTAGAAATTAGGAGACTTAATACTTTAACTAGAAAAATTCCTTACGGAAGAATACCTAGATAGATAATAATAGTGGGAATATCTAGAGAACACCTATTTATAGTATATTAAGGAAAAGAAACAAACTAAGTATTAGCTAAAAGTAGACTAAGTACAAATAGAATTAAGCAGCTAATAGTTAGGAAAAGTGGAGGCCTATAGGACTAGAGGGAGCTAGTAGTAGAGCCTTAAACCCTTAAAGGAATTTAAGGACGACACCTAAATTTATAAGTTAATTGGTAAGATTAGTAGTTTAAAGCGTTAATAGATAGTAGAGCGATAAGAAACTATATCTTACTAGTAGCAGTAAAAAGGATGGGGCTACTATATAGGCAAAGGGAGTACTTTTATCTATTAGTTACGATTTTAGGAGATCTAATAGCCTATAGAGGAGGCATTATTAATCTTAAAATAGGACCTATTTAGTTAGCCATTAAAGGAAGATAAATTAAGATGTCTTTTAATATATTACTATTAGGGAATAATAAGGTAGTGTTAGAAATACCTTTATCGGGAATAAGGCAAGCGGTCGTCACGTGACGCCGCGGCACTAGCGTGGCGAGGAGTCTTAAGCTCCTCGCCCTTCCTCATTCTAATCAAAAAACAAGCTTTATTAACCAACATCACTGTAACCTACTTAAGTAGTCGTTATTGGTGAGTCACCCTATATGACTAATACTAATTAGTGGTTAAATATACAGTCAACTACAAAGCAGCTAGGTTTTTAAATAGAAGAGACAGTCTTATATAGGGGTGCTATATACGCTTATATGGAATGGATCCCGGCAATACTATACTACCTTAGACTTGCGGAAAACTAGTAACAGAAGTGTTACTAAGTACTAGGAGATACCAAGTTGCGTCTATTACGCAGAATAACCGCGTTTATAAAGATTTGGTTAAGTACTTTAGGTTAGAAGTATTACTAAACCTAGGATCCTAAGTTAACGTCCAAAACGCGTTAAAAATAACCACCTTAATACCCTCCGTGTACCTTCGCAGATTCCATTATAGCGTTAACCTACCCAAAGAAGTACGAGAAAGACATTAACCTAGAGATATAGAACACCAACATAACTAACCTTAAAGATATTAATTAGCAAGACTTAAACGGATTCCTATTATACCGCATAGCATACTATAAAGACAGTAAATACAACAATACTATGCTATAGTACTGTGTAAGGGAGGACTTTATTAGATAGATAAAGGGAATATAGACTTCTATAAAGAAGGATATTATATAAGACTTCCGTAACTTCTTGTGGGAGTATAGAGTGTTTATACCTATAGATAGGGGTATTATTAGAGACAACATTTAGGAGCAGGTTATTAATATAAAAGAAGAGCACGAATGGACTCTATAAGAGATTAAGCACTAACTATATACTATAAGGAAGTTCAACTTACAATGGAATCTAAGTAATACACCTCTAGAGACGAATCTACCTCTGCCTTTAACTCCTCTGTATCCAATCTAACCCGTAACTTTAACTTCGGATACTATACCCTAACGAAAGCAGGCATAGGATCCTATTACTTCACAATTTAATAACCTTTAAACTCTACTAACTAGACCAACGTCCCCACTGTAGCCTATAATACAACCCCCGCCTCCTCTATCTTAATCTTAAATTAGAGGCGGTTTAAAATTACTTATAAAGCTTATAAAGCTCTATTTGGATTAGGAGAAGAAGTTTAGCGGGGAATTATATAATGTTCTTAATTTAAAACTATGTATCTTCTATAACTATTGCTAGAAGGTAGGAATAGAGTCTAATTAATACTATAACGCCTATTCCGTTATACTTAAGGGCCGAGCTAGTACCTTCTATTATGATTATTTGGCAGGAAAAGGATATAATTTTAACCGCATAATATATAAGTTAAGATACCACTTTAAAATAGAAGAGAATAAGTAGCAGTATATATTAGAATAGAGAGAGACTACCTTTCTAAAGATTATTGCTATAAACCCAGGTATCCCTTAGCTTAATTATCTTTAAAAGCTCTTTAATTAACTTTAGATAATTTAGCGTGGTTTATCTAAATTATATTAAGAGGATTTTAACCTACGCGATTAAGTTATTAGCGTATGCTAAGGCGTTAAAGAATATAACCTTGCTCTCTTTAATCCTATAAATACTTATAAAGAAGTGTATACTTAATTAAGATCTTCTATTAGTACTACTCTACGCTCTTAAAAAGTACAGTAATTTAACGCCTAACTCTAACCTACTTTAATTAACCCGCCTAACTAACATAATTATAACTAGACTAATCGAATATATAGTAGCCGTGGTAGGTAATACGGTAGAGGGTATAATTAATAACTATAAGGTAAAGGTGGAGGTCCTTATAGAGGTTCATTTTGAAGTAATTACTAAAAGAAGTGCTATATTTATAAGAAACCGAATTACTAGTTAACTAGGCATTCTCTTAATAAGTAAAAGGAGGCATATAATAAGTTTTACTAGATTATAAGAAACGTTGGAAATTATAAGGTTACTATAGCTTACTTCTAAAGCTTCCTAGTTTAATATAAAGGCGTAGAAGATCTTAAGGGTAAGGTTAATAAGGCCAAACAGCTCCTTATAGATATAGAAATTAAGGACTACTCTCCTAACTAATACTTTACTAAGTATAGTAAGGTAAATAGCATATAAACCGTTACTGTTCTTAATAACTAATCTACGCTCTATTCTATTATAAAGTTAGATATCTTTAATAAGCTAAGGGAGAGTTTTGCATTCTCCTTTGATGACAGATACTTAGCGAACGTCTTTTATAGTATTATGCTAGATACTAGAGCCACAGGAGTATCTATAGTAGGAGAACCTTAAGTTTAAGCCCTTTAGTAGCTTAATAGCTCTGTTTAGATTAACTATTTAATGGCAGGCCAATATATAATATATTTTGGCAAGGGTACTGCAATCTCTCTTAGCATAATTAGGGTCTAAACCCCCTTAGGATATATTACTTTCCACGTTATTCCTATAAACACCCTATTTCTATTTTGTATTAAAGATATAGACAAATTAGGCGTTAAGCTTAATAACCTTAAGAATATACTTATTTAGGGAGATAATTAGGTACCCGTTGTGCGCAAGTAGGGTTACCCCTAGTTGCTCCTTTATTAACTAGAAAAGAGTGTTGCTTAGAGCCACTTAACTAAGTTAGAGTTACGCCAACTATACCGTTATTTTGGCCACCTATCCATTTATTAATTACTTAGGGTTCTTTAGCGAGTAGGCTATAAAGTTAAAATTAAGGTAATTAAGCATCTTATAAAGTACTACTATTACTACTAAATAAACCAGAAGTCCCCTAGCCAATTTAAGTTTACCCTTAAAGATAACTATAACTTTAACTTCTGTATTATCGTTAACGTTATATATCTTAGTGGCAAGCTAGTACTCTAAGTTATTAACTTCTTAACCTCTTTCTAAGCCGTATAATTCTTAAAGAATATATTAGCTAGGAATGTATGGGATACCCTTTAATTATACTAGATTAATGTCTACCTAGGACCCCCTAATTAAATTATCCACGATATAGGAAAGAACTTCTTATCTATAGAATTTTAATAATAGATAAAGGTAATGGTAATTAAGGTTAAGGAAGTCCCTATTAAGGCATATAATAGTATTAAAAAAGTGGAACGATATTACGCGCTATTATGCCGCGTATATAAAATTATCTCTTTAGAACTAGAGGATACTAGTAAAAAACTTACCTTATAAATAGCTATTAAAGCCGTTAATAATTCCGCTGGCCTAAATAGACTTATACCTATATTGCTAGTCTTTAGTGCCTACCCTTAAATAACTAATAATTCTCTACTATCTCCCTCTATTATATAATAAGCTGAGGCTATTTATAAGGTAACGAAGGAGGTGTAATATCTCTATGCTATACGCTAGGTTAATGATACACTAGGAATAAGAAATAGCCTAAATACCTCTACTATACTTAATCTGCTACTCTAGTTAGAGGTACGCGTATAGTATAAAAAGGGAGGGTGGTTAGGCCTACATTAACTTATTATAATTAATGGTTAAACTTATACTATTTAGATGCCTTACAGACCCACTTAATTCCGTTTAACTGTTATTAAGCCTTACTATAAAGATAATAGTTTTAAGCCTTTATAGGATGCCCTAAAAGATACCCTAAAGAAGAACTACGATTAGCGTACTCTAGAAGGCGACTATAATTCTAATATAATTATAGTAGATATACCGCAACTATAACGCGGTAAAGGTCGCCTAAAGGGATTATAAAATTGCCAACACCTTATTAATTTTAAAGAGTAATTTATTACCGCTATTAAGAATGGAGTTAAGTTATTAATGGCCTTTATAACAGCTAAAAAGAAGGCTAACTTTAAGCTCGCGAAATAGCTCTAAAAGGAAGGTTATATTATAACTCTAAGAGCTCCTTTCTAAGTATCTAATAAGTAGGAGATCGATAGTCTTATTATAAGAGGAGTCTTTAAATTTAAGAAGTATAATCCTACCAAATTTAATAGAGTTTGTATCTTTAAGTTAAGAATAGTTAATAAGATTAAGGGCAAAGCTACTAACGCCCTATTTAAGAAATTAAGGCTTATTATCTAAGGCTATAATAACAATAGTAAGGAGGTAATTCTTATGCAGTCTCCTATGATTTAACGAGCTAGTTAGCGAGTTATTATTACGCTAGCTCCCTCCTTAATAAAAAATAGAATAGCGGTTTATTTATAAGATATTACTTAGGCCTATACCTAATTAGAGATGCACCTTTAGTGCTTAATACTAGCATACCTTCCAGAGCAAATTTGCTACTAATATCCCGAAGATATAATTATGGTTATGCTTAAGCCATTATATATAATTACAGAGGTAGGAACTTATCAGTAGGCTACCTATAGTAAGCACTATAAAGAGAAGCTTTTAATAACTACTTCTATATTTAATCCCTACTTCCTTATTATAACTACGGGAACTTTATTCGGAATCGTCGGCATATAAACTAATAATATAATTATCTTAGGAGACGACCAATTCTTAGCTCTTAAAGAAAATAAGCTAGTAAAGGCAAATCTTATGGCAAAGCCAAAGGAAAAGCTTAATTTAATAACACTATTACTCTTTAATGGATACATCCTCTCCCTAAATAAGGATTCTATTGCTTTACGCTAGAAGGGTTAAGGTAAAAAGATTAACGTTATTAACATTAATTCCCTAAAGTAAGGATATATAGAGCAACGCGCTCGCGAAGCTTATATTGCTTCTATCTGCTAACCTAAGGCTTTATTTAATCTCTTTATTGCCACTTAATACCAGAAACTAACTAAAGATAACGTTCTTGCCCTAAATAAACGTCTTTCCTGGTAAATAAACTATCTTAATTAGGGACTACTCTATATACCTATTAATCTTCCTACCGCTAAGCTCTTTGTATTTATTAATAGATCGTTTATAAATAATAAAGATTTTAGCTCCTAGCTAGGATATAAGATTATTATTACAAACAAATCTACTAGAGAGAATAACTTTACGGTTTACGGCAATCTTATCTATTAGAGCTTAACTAAGAGTAAGTATATTACTTAAAGCGTTCTAGCGTTAGAGATATATAGAATAGTCAGCGGAGTTAACATAGTAATTACAATTAAAACTACCCTAAAAATAATTATAGATTGACTTAAACTTCCTATTATCCCTATAATTGTATATACCGACTTATATTCCCACTATAAGTGTTTAGTTAAGCTTAGTACTATAAAGAAAAAGCGCCTTATAATTAATATTATAGCACTTTAGCAGTCCTACAAACGGCGAGAACTCTTTAAGATTTAATAGATTAACGGTTAAGATAACCTAGTAGATATAATAATAAAGGCAAATCTAAATAAGGCTCTAGAAACGTTTATTAATATAAATACTCTATATATATGAGTTAAAGGTTAAGTTAAAAGAAAGTAAGAGTATAATATTCTGCAGACCCTAATTTTAACCAGCTAATTAGGATTTTCTATCCCCAGGATAGAAAATCGCTATTGGCTCGCTTATAACTAGCGCCTTGGCGGCCCTAACACAATATACACCCATAACTCTAAGCAAGAAAGCACCACGTGCTAAGAGGCAAATTTTAGGATAGCGAGACTTATATTGCGATGGCAATAGTAAGTAAGGAGGATTGATATTTATTACGCTAGTTAAGCAGTATTTGTATATAGATGGCAACCATAAAAGAAGAGTTGCTAGTGTCGGGAATGAGGCAAGCGGTCGTCACGTGATGCCGCGGCACTAGCGTGGCGAGGAGTCTTAAGCTCCTTGCCCTTCCTCATTCCAATTAAAAAACAAGCTTTATTAACCAACATCACTATAACCTACTCGAGTAGTCGTTATTAGTGAGTCACCCTGTATAACCAACAGCCTTAGCTACAGGAATATAATCTAAAGATTAATTAGGTTATAGGTTAGGTTAATATTAAAGATATATAATAACGCAAAATGTAATAATAAACTAAGTTAGTATAGTACTAAGTCGGAGTAATATATAAAGAGACTAATTAAGGATTAAGTTATGTACTAAAGAGATACTATAAGTATAGCAAAAAGCTATGGTTACTAAAAAGTAGAAAGCTGTTAGAATATATAGTATAGGACTATAAGATAGAGTTAGAACTAGGGATAAGTCTAAGGTTCTTTCTAACCTATAAGCTTATAGAAAAAGAGTTATAGGCACTTAAGGAGTTTATCTAAGAAAATCTTTAAAAGGGATATATTAGACCATTATAGTTATTAGCGGGTTATTTAGTACTGTTTATACTAAAGAAGAATAGAAAACTTAGGCTATATATTAACTATAGATAGTTAAATAGCATTACTAGGAAGAATAGGTATCCTTTACCCTTAATTAGCGAAATCTAAGATAGGATCGGCAACGCGCAAATCTTTACAAAGATAGATCTAAGATAGGCGTACTATTAAATTAGAATTAAGGAAGGCGATAAATAAAAGGCAGCCTTTAGGTTAAAGGAAGGACTATATAAGCTATTAGTTATATAATTCGGGCTTATAAACGCACTAGTAACGTTTTAGAAGCGTATTAACAATATATTAAGAGAACACTTAAATAAATTTATTATAGTATATCTTAATAATATTATTATCTACTTAATAAATAAGGGAAAATATAGAGAACACATTAAATAGGTCTTAAAGAGACTATAAGAAGAATAGATACTAGTAGCAATTAAAAAATACGAGTTCTTTACTAGAAAGACCGATTTCGTTAAATTTATTATTAAACTAGGCTAACTTAGCATAGATCTAAAGAAGATTAAGGCTATGGTAAATTAGTAAAAATTAGAAAACGTAACGTAATTAAGATCGTTTCTAGGGTTTTATAATTACTGCAGAAGGTTTATAACTTAATGGTTAAAAGACATTAAGCCGTTTATAAGACTAATAAAGAAAGAAAAACCATAGGTATAGGGAGAGGAATAAAGGAAATTGTTTAAGAAAGTTAAACAGTTATTTACCTAGGAGCCAGTTCTTAAGATTTACTAACTAAAGTTAGAAACGGTTATAGAGACGGATATATTAAACTATATACTAGGAGCGTGCTTTCTACAGAAATATAAAAATGGATGGCACCTAGTAGTATACTATAGTCGGAAGATAACACTACTAGAGTTAAACTATAATATCTATAACAAGGAGTTATTAGGTATAGTTATAGCACTTAAGGAATAAAGAGCATTCTTATAAGGCACGGAAAAACCATTTATAGTTAAGATAGATTATAAGAACTTAATTAAAGATAAGTTAGATAGGCAGAGATGCTTATAAAATACTATTTTAAGATTTAGTATACTAAGGGTACAGAAAACGCACGAGTAGATGCTTTAAGCAGAAAAGCTAAACTATAAAGCAATAAAAAACTATTGGGCGTAATGCTACGCAGAAACATGGACTTATTAGGTACAATTATCTAAAGCTAGTAGCAACTTAAGAGGAGCTAGAACGAATTTATAAAACACCAGAAAGCTTTTAGGTATAAAGAATTCTAGAAGTATAGCTAGAAGATCTATAAATAGATATATACGAAAACTAAGAAGCGAAGTACATCCTAAGAAGTATAGTAAAATACTTTATAGAGGATTTCTATAAGGGAATAACTTAAGGACACAATAGAGCCATAGGCTTAGTATTAGGACTTTAAGAGAAATACATTATTAATAGAATCTAGGGACCAGTAAAGAAAGTTATAAAAGAATATCCAGATTGCTAAAGGAATAAACTAACAAGGTATAAGCCATATAGAGAGCTATAACCTATTAAAATACTAAAAAGACTATAGGAGGTTATATTATAGGACTTTATTATTAAGTTGCTAAAATCTAAAGATCCTATTACCAGATAAGATTACGACGCAATCTTAGTAATAATAGATAAGCTAATAAAGTGGGGATACTTTATAGTATGCATAGAAGAAATCTCAGCGGAAGATATTACTAGAATTTATATAAAAGAAGTATTTATAAGATATAGAGCACTAAGTAAAATTATATTAGATAGAAATCTAAGATTTATAGCAGTATTTTAAAAGGTATTTTTAGTAGAACAAGAAGTTTAAGCAGTAACTTCTACTATATATTATCCACAGACAAATAGTTAAACGGAAAGATTAAACTAAACACTAAAGCAGTATCTAAGGCACTATATTAATTATATACAAAACAATTAGGTATTGTTACTACTAGTTATACAGTTTATATATAATATAATACTATAAGAAGGAATGGGAACGTTACTATTTAAGGCAAATTACGGACATAAGCTAAGGACCTTATTATTACTATATTAAGCAAGGAAAACAAATAGCACAGCTAAGTAAAGAATGGAGAAATTAATAAATCTTTATACAGACCTTAAGGAAACAGTAAAAGTAGTACAGCAAAGAATAAAAAAGTACTATAATGCTAAGAGATTTAAGGGACTAGATCTTAAGGAGGGGGACAAAGTATAGCTAC
>Ga0307515_10010779_pt1 | contig 17437 bp, 9 predicted proteins | sample 17_EM_MG_FD_194513 | JGI IMG/M metagenome (GOLD analysis project Ga0307515, IMG submission 194513) | Populus trichocarpa ectomycorrhiza microbial communities from riparian zone in the Pacific Northwest, United States - 17_EM | ecosystem: Host-associated > Plants > Roots > Unclassified | place...
CAAAATTGAAAAGAAAATAAAAGAAAAGGACTTTGGATCCCAAAAATAAAAGTAGACCCTCAAATGTATATATAATAGTTAGATCCACTAACATGATGCAATCAGATGATATAGAAATATATATAGAAATATGTCTTGGTGAATCAAACATAATTCACCTCTTATCAAAATTCAATTATTACAACAAACCATAAACTCTAAAAGAATATAAAAAAGAAACATGTATAGAAACATGCCAGATCTGAGTTTTAATTTTGAAGATAAAGAAGAAATCAAAAGAGATTCTTGGTGTAAACAAAAAAAAATTAATTCAAAATATCTTTAAATAGATCTACAAGATCCCTTTGAGAAACGTATCAGGTAGGTTCAATTTTAGACAAGTAATATTTTTTTAAAAGTAGAAAAACATGAAATAAAATTATTTCTAAAAGAAAAGGATCAAAGAAGATAAATGATGAAAGTTTATTGGGAGAGAGATGATGAATCTACCCAGTTAAAAGACCATTGCGAGGTGTTCTTACAGGGTGGTATAAGAGAAAGAGTTAATTTGGGAAGGTATTTTTGCAACAATTTTTTTCTTTCCTATCTTCTATGTGTTTTTGCCGGTAGATATAAAAAATGAGGTGAGAAGCTTGTAGCTGGTTTGTGTAGCCTTTTTTTTTTCAAACTGAGGTTAACTCAATTCTTGAAGGGTTCAACCTTAACCAAACACTGATTCATTTAAATTTCTGTGGTTCAATCAAAACTCATCAATGACCACACTCCCAATCATCACCTAAATATGCTAGTGGCACCATCATTCTACTATCCTTTCTTTTATTATTATGCACATATTTATTATTTTTTTAGTCAACAATAAAATGTCCAGTGAGGGAAAAGTTCGAAAGATATAAGACAAATACAAACAAGCCGAGAACTCATAAACACTATCTAGTCTTGAAATCATTTCTGAACTCGAACTCGAACTATCGCTGAATTCCTTCTGAGCTCTGTAAAAGATCATCCCCAGTGTATATAGACCGATTGTCCAAAGATTTAGTCCAACATAGTATATATAAACCGATCATTATTCCTTATATATTCCTAACCATAATAAGGATAAATTTAAAAACATGATACATTATGACTACACAATGATCACCCTCACCTTACACCTATAAAGAGTCGCAAACAAGTAGTATAAAATCATAATAAAATTGATCAATCATTTAAAGAATTTACAAGTTTAATCAAGAACTTAGTATGTGAATCACTCGACCATAAAAGATAGCAAGAATGCCAATTTCTTTAGTAAAAATATAGTCTAACCCTGTCTTTACAAAATAGTATTTATATTAGAAAAATCCCAAGTCTAATAGGACATCCTTAATGGATATGGATAAACCTAATAAATAATAATAATATAATGAACCCAAATTTAAATAAAGACCCTAATATCTCTAAAATATCTAATAATAACTCAAAGATAAATAAAACAATAACCCAACTAATTTAAATAAAACTAAAGTTATTTTCATAATTTGTTGGCAGAATCAAAACGCAATTTCAAAAATTTATCTTCTTAATGAATTGGAAAACATGACATACATCAATAGATAATGATATTTACTTTCCATCCAACTAGAATTTTATTAAAATTTTCTACAAGATAAAAAATACATTAATAGTGCTTAAAGTTGTTTTCTGTGTTGATTTTTTTTTATCTAACTCGCATTGAAAAGCACGGAAGTTAACTAGTACTTGTACGATATAACATAGGTACATCAAGTAAACCTATTCTATTCATTTCATTACTATTTTAAATATATAAATAATAAATATAATAGATAAAAAAAAATGAGTTAAATTATAACGAACTACAAATTAATTTGAATAATTATCACAATTTAAAAAAAAAAACTCATTGATAATTCTTTTCTATCAATTGTTATCCATATAAATATATTACTCTTCTAAGATATTCACAAGCTATTAAGAAATTCATGTTTTTTTTTTAATAATGAGAATAATTGAGATTGTAGTTACTAATGAAGTATCCGTCAGATATTTGAGTATGTCTAAGAACGTTTTTTTTTAATAAATGTTTAAATATTAAAAATAATATTTTACATTCAATAATTTTGAATTTATTTGAGAATTATTCAATGCAAATAAAAAATAATACCCAAGTTGAATATATCAAAGCTAAGTCTGAAAATTAAATTTAGAGTGATAACATATGACTGCTGCATTAAAAAAAAAAGTTTACACCAACGTTTATATTTTAAAAATGTTTTTATCTTTTTTTATTTAAAATTAATAGATTTTTAGTGTTTCCAAATGATTTAATATATTAATATTAAAAATAATTTTTTAAAAATAAAAAATATTATTTTAATATATTTATAAATAAAAAAATACTTTAAAAAATAATAATTATTATACTTGTAAACACCCAAATTCATGGTTATGTAACGGTGAAGGAGCAGAAATTTCTTCGAAGCTGCAAAGCGCGTTCCTTGTGCCCAAATGGTCCCACAAAGTGATTGCTATCATCTCTCAAGACATTCACTGAAATTTCTTAAAGCACATCGAAAAGCATATAAATTGTCGTTAATTTTCTTGACCACCTCAACTCTAATTGTCACATTATTCTGTTTCCTTGATAAAGGGGTGTACAGATCACGGCAGTAGTTGATTTTAAAAATATTTTTTATTTAAAAATATATTATAATAATATTTATTTTTATTTTATAAAAATTATTTAATATCAATATATTAAAATAATTTAAAAACATAAAAAAAATTAATTTTAAACAATACTTTTTTAAAATTTTCATTAAACATAGCTTATAATGCAATTCCAAATAGCGTGTAAGTTACCGAACCTTCTCTACAATTATGCCTATGAATTCCCTACCTTGTACATTTTATTATTATTTACTGTTTTTTAAATAACTGTATTTACATTTATTCTTTTACTAAAAAAATGAGCTTCTCGCTTTATAATTTGATAACATTAGCATTTTTTTTTTATCTGGGTATTCTTACACCATTTTAAAAAATAAAACTAATCTTGTTTGAGGTTTATAGCTGCCTCTCCCAATAAATACGTTTTCTAGGGATCGATTCTTGTCCTTACAGGGATATAACAATGTCTTAACCGCTAAACCAACACTTCATTGAACATTAACATTTATTTTGGATTATGTTTATCTATATTTTATTTTATTAAGTATAAATAATGACTTTTTATTTTCTAATTAAAAAACTTTGTGGTATACAAAAATGTATCCACAACAGACCTTTTCATAAAAGACTTATGTTATCTCCGGAATTAAAAAGAAATTAGCAAACAAGAAAAATGAAGCCTTGATAAATATTTATTTTAACTGTTAAGATTTTTTTATTAACAAAAAATCATTGCTGCATCAAAATAATAAAAAGAGATTTTTGACAAGAGAAATATATTTATATATTTAAGTTTAAATCATTGAAATTTCTTAAAACAAATATTTTGATTATTACAAAATTAAATAAAAATAGAATTTAGAAATCACCCATAGCAATGCCTATTTACCTAAAACATGATAGGTAAAAATATCAGATTGACAGTGGAAGATTAATGTGCCACGACATCAAATACTTCAGGGGCAAAAACTGTTATTAAAAGGGAAACTTGAAACCGGAGATAATCAGAGAGAAGGAGAGACCCCAAGAAGAGAAGGAAAAAAAAATGGCTGCTTCAGCTTCTGCTTCTGCTTCACTAACCTCGTCGGCGACAGAAGATGAGATAACACTGACAGTCAAATGGAGCGGAAAGGATTACACTGTCCGAGTCTGCGGCAACGATTCAGTAGCCGAGTTGAAGCGCAGTATCTGCGAACTCACCAACGTTTTGCCGAAGAGACAAAAGCTTCTTTACCCCAAAATTGGTAACAAACTCGCCGATGAATCAGTTTTGCTCTCTCAATTACCTATCAAATCCTCTCTCAAGATGACCATGATCGGGTAACTCTCTCTCTCTCTCTCTGCATAGCGAAGACTAAACAAAAGTTAGTTTCTTTTGTGATCTATGTTTGTGTTTTTTTATGGGTTATTGCTGATACTGATTTTGTTTTGATCAAGGGGTTTATTTTTTTTGTTATTTGTAAAAGGGAGTAGTTGTTGATTCGGAATTTCCTATGGAAAAGACAACATGTTTGTGTCTGCATTTGTCTGTGTACATGGAAAGAACTAAACTTTTGTCTTGGTGGGGCTTATGTTTCATAGCTCAAGAACTAATTACTTAGGGTTAGGGCAAGCAGACCCCCCTGGACCCGGTCCCAGTTCCCTTACATTTTAAAAAGTTGATCGTATTTTCGCAATGGTGGAAATTCTTTTGTGCTTTCTCCCTTTGTCAGAAGAGCTTTTACTGGATTCTTCCCTGAAGGTTAGGGCTGAATTTGCAAGAAAACTATACTCCAGAGCATTTTGGAATTAGTATGTTTTCGAACCCTCTCTGTAAAATTAAAAGTGTATGTTCCCAAGTGAATTTCAGCAATCACTTGTTCTTATTCCACATATTAATCATTTTGAACTAAAAAAAACTTTTTGGTGGAATAGTCATGTTGTGTATAATATCTTGACTCTCAATAGTTACATATAAGTCCATAGAACATAGACTCGGATTCCTCTTTCTCAATGATATCCCACAATCAAGATCAAGACAATTGGTTGAGTCTTGTGAAACCATTTCATAGAAGTTCATTGATATCCTCTTTTTATAAAGCAAATCGACATCGATTCTTGAATAATCTACATCATTTCTACTCAGGAATATCAATGAGCCTGATTATTGAGATTGCTCAAGATATCTTTTTAGCTTCTAAAATCTATTTCTCAGTTCAAGATCTCTCTTACTATCGGGAATGAAAGAATTAGTAGATCTGTGAATGGGATAGGGTTATGAACTTATAATCTATAATCAGCTGAATATAGATAGTAAATTGGTGAGGAAATTGATGAATAGGGCTTTTTGATTGAAGAAAATTTGATAGGTTCGCAAGAAGTACTCACGAGGATTTTAAAATAGTTGCAAGATTAACCAAATTACTTATTGGCATCCTTTTGCATTGCAATAAAAGAAGTTGTATGGTATCGTGTCACGAACAAAGCACTGGAGGATGACAGGTTCCTTTTCAAAATAAAGCACCAATCTTATTTGGTACTTTATAAAATGGTCTGATTCTCACAATATTTTGGAGACACTAAGCTTCTCTGAATACTTATTTTACCAATCCGAGTCAAGAAACCAGTGATAGCTAAATTTGATTAATTCTACTCCTTGTCATATGATTTACTGTTTATGAAACATGATTGCTGGTAGGCTCTAGGCCTGCTGGAGGTTGGAGTTGAACATGTAAAGCTTTTCCTTCTCTCTTTTCCTTTTCAGTTTTGGTTATGTTACTTTCTCAGTACTTGAGCCTTCTTCAATTTTAAGGTCTTTCACACTGAACTAATATCTTATAGGCAACAAGTAATGGTATTATAGGAAACCTTTTTCTTTTTTCTTTCTGCATAACACATAGCAGTCATTTAATTCCAAAATTAGACTGTTAACATAAGCAGTGGCAGAATAAGGGTGCTTATCATCTGTGATGCAGAATGTGTAGAATGTAACTATGTTAACTTCTATGAATCAGAATGTAGAGTGTACGCTGTTTAGATTATTCAATCTACAGAGAATTTTAGTACATTTTCATAGCTTCAGCATTTCGTCCCTGGCAGCTTGTTTTAAAAAATTGGTGGAAGCAGAATACATAATATAAATTGTACATTGGAATGGCATTTCCTTCTTCCCAGTGTTCTATAGGTTGAATTTTCCTGACATAAAGAACTTGCTATCTTAAAAAACGATAAATTCATCACCACATTTGTTTAAGCTTGCAATGACTTGGAGTCAGTCTGCTACATGAACATCAACTTTAATTTATTATATTGAGGTGCCAATCATACAAGATTATTACTCTTTTAGTTTAATCACATTTGAAATGGATATTAAATTCCACTACAGAACTGTTGAAGATGATATTATCGTGGATCAAGTGGACTCTCCAGAGATTGTTGATGATTTTGAACTTGGGCAAGATGAAGCTGTTGATATTAAAGATAAGGAAGTCAATAAGCAGAAACTGAGGAAGCGTATAGATCAATTCAAGGTCAGCTTTAAAAATTTCATAGTTAATAAATTATATTTTGTTAGTTCAGTAGGGATGGGATGTAATATCTATTTGCATATATGTTTTGATTTTGGACAATCACTTGCGTAAATGTATGCTTTATCAGAGATTTAAACCGTCCTATGATATTCGTCCAAGAAACATGGTGTCAAAATATTGGTGCCTTTGTTATTCATGTTATCCTAGAGCTTGATGAATCTGCTAATGCCTTTTTTTTTTTTTTGATAATTTGTTTGTGCTCATTTTCTCCAAATGCATGCCTATGATCAACTAGCCTGTGCCAGTGTAGAGATTGACAGTAAGGATGCCGCTCAACCTTTTCGAACTGGTGGGACACTAAAATAGAAATTTTAGTGATATAAGGTGCTGAGTGCACAGATAGATTTTGTTTTTTTCTGAACCTCCTTACGGAGTAAAGCTGCAGGGACTTGCAGTGGAGCTTCTCTGTTGCATGTGTAACACAATTGGAATGCCTTTTGTTTTAATATTTTTGCCTCTCAAGGGGGTTGTCCTCCTATCCTTTTATAGGTGTTGTTTTGATAAATATCTGTCCTTGTTAAAAAACAAGGGGAAAAAAGCTTTACATGAAGGGCTCCAAATGTGTGATCCTATTTTTCAGATGAAATAAGTGGTAAAAGCACGAGACTACTTATGGAATCAATATATATGGAATCAATATATATAGAGTTTCTACTAGCTTTTCAATGTGCCATATACCACCACAGCTAAATAGCCAATTCGTCTTTGTTACCAACATTAGAGCAGTACTTCCTGTCTTTCTGCTGCCAATTTTGTTACAGAATTGATAACTTTCATTGTTTTATATGTTGCAGCCCTCCTTTTTGTCATGATTAATCTGGTAATCTTATATCTGAGAATCGTATATATCTAAATGCTTCTTGTCAAGGTTATATGCTGTTGGTTTTTAAGTAATAAAAGTTGATTTCAAGTGCCTGTTGAAGTTCTATGAAAACTCTTCCATTGAACTGCCATTTTCTCTTTAGTCAGTGACTGCAAAATTTGATATTAATATTTTTGATTTAAAACAAAAGGATTTAATTAATACCTTGATTGCATGTGTTTCAGCTGGTAAAAAATTTAATAAAATTATCTTTGCCTTTGTACATTATTCCCATGACATCCAGTTTTGGAAGAGGAAGAAAATAAGGATTTTTATGGAGTGGCGGGTCAAAATGTCACAAAATGGTATATGTACTTGTCACAAAATTCACAAAAATTCTGTGAATTTTTGGGCTTTATTTTGATGGAAGAATGTTGCCTGATAATTGGAGTACCCTTAATGTTGAGGTGAAATGTTCATCTTGCTGCTTCATGAGTGGTGCCTGGTGCTTTGTGTATTTTGTAGCCAAGCTGTTGGTTACTCCATGTTTTTTCACCATTAATTTTCTTCTCACAGATGATTATATGTAATGCCTATGATGTATCTAATCACAAAGATTTGATGCTTTTTTTCTTCACAAAGCTTGTGAGTAATGTCAATGTTCATTGCTTTTTGATTTGTAGATTGAACTTAAAAATCCATGTCGTCCAGGAAAGAAACTGCTTGTTCTGGATATTGACTATACACTGTTTGATCACCGATCCACAGCAGAGAATCCACTTGAACTCATGCGGCCATGTGAGTAGTTAGGTTGTAGCAAGATTTTTTAACAATCACTTTTCTAATGTTCTTATCTTCTGCAGATCTTCATGAGTTTCTCACTGCCGTTTATGCAGAATATGACATAATGATATGGTCTGCAACCAGGTCAGATCCTCATTTTACTTTTTTTTAGTTTCTCTGTGCTGGCTTTCTGCTTATCTTCCACTCCCCAGCCCCCTGAATTAAAGTGATGTAGAATTAGTTGATGAACTCATGGACATAACTCTCAAGAGAACCAATCATGTGAAGAACTCAATTTATTTGATTAATCAATATTTGTAACACTACTTATTGTCTACGTAGGGCATATTTATTGGCACCAAACCAAAAAGAAATAGGGAAAATAAATCCTCATAGAGAAATTAAAACATCCCTATAAAAATATGAAAACCTACTGAATAAGAAATAACTAGATTCGTATTTTAACTTTTAACTATTAAATAGTGAATATTAATATTCCTAAATCATACTAAATTTTTTAATAATTATACAACATAAAATTTAAAAAAAAAATCAAATATTAATGTCCATTGTTGTCTTCATTCCCAGTCACTACCTATCCCTCTTTTCTGCAGCATGAAGTGGGTTGAATTGAAGATGGGACAACTTGGGGTCCTCAACAATCCTAACTACAAAATAACAGCTCTTTTAGACCACTTAGCAATGATTACAGTTCAATCAGACTCTCGTGGGATCTTTGACTGCAAGCCGCTTGGATTGATTTGGGCTAAATTCCCAGAGGTGCAATTTTAAGATGCATGCGTTATATTTTCCGTTTATATTTGTTGCCTAATAATCCCGTTCCCATGCTGCAAAATCTTGAATTTTATCGCTAGTTGACATATTGCTTTCTTGTTTGCTTTTCAGTTTTACAGTTCAAAAAACACTATAATGTTTGACGATCTGCGAAGAAATTTCGTGATGAACCCAAGAAATGGTTTGGTAATCAAGCCATTCAGGAAGGCTCATGCTAACCGAGATAATGATCAGGAGCTTGTGAAGCTCACACAATACTTGCTTGCCATTGCAGAGCTTGATGATTTAAGTGTCCTGGATCATAAAAACTGGGAGTTCTTTGCTGAGGGCAATGCTAAAAACCGTAGGCGTACCTGAGTCATAACAAATTTTGAAACTTTAAAGTTTGCTGCTTGTACCTTCCTTTTGAGGTAAGTAGTTTATGCTCTTTTGTAATTGCTTTTCTTCTCTGTCAAACCTTACTTGTTATTGCCACCTCAAAATCATCTGTAACATTGATGGAAACTCAATCAGGAAGGGGAAAAAGATGATGAAACTTGCTAAAATGCAAATTTTTACTGTTCCTTCTTATTTCTTTAGGGGAAATTCAAAATGTAGTGGAAAATTTATGGCTAACTATTGATCATATACATACATAAATTGATATTAGATGTTTTTAATATACTTCAAAAACCAGTGACTGCATTTAACCAACAAAAGCTGCTCAAACCACCTGACTAGCTGATAGCTGCCAATGAAAACAACTTCCATTGCCATGTCTACACAGCTTTTCAAGCGGCCACCAGATAAAAAGGTGCAGTACAAGTAGATGGATATAAAGAGGATGGAGATGAAAAAAGATTGAAGGTTAACAGGCTGATGAATTAGAAGAGCCTGGGAGGATGTGAACTGGTATGGTTGGAATTCTTCTTCTAGTGATGGGGATTTGTACATGAGCTGGGAATAAAGCACCGCTGTACCTCTGTGTCTAGCTAGCCAGATAAATTTCTTGAAAATCATTACAATCCCATTTGAAAATGATCCTGTTTCAAACTAGAAAGCATTTCTGTGAAGTCCCAGTCATTTCTAAAACAACTAAAATCATAACCAATTGATATTTGTTTGTGGTCAGAGCTCAAGGAATTTTTTAAAAGTTATTAGTGCTATAAATGATTCAGTTATTATAGCATGGTGTTAAGAGATTTTAAGTTGTCATCATGGTGGGGTATATGGAGGTTATAATTACTTTAATAATGGCAACAAAGATGGTGGATTGAGTTCTGGAGACATCGATAAGGTGACTTCCATTCAATCATGGAGATGATGGACAACGTTTGATTCATTAAGTTGTTGCTACATGCATGATTTGTTGTTTTCAGAGACACTGGAGGGGAGACAAGGATAGGGGGAAATGATGATAGAATGATAGAACAGCTACATGGATCCTTCGTATGAAGCTCTCTTTGAAGTGGTAGTTGTAGAATGGCTGATGTTATGATCAGTGTGGAGTCATTGTTCCTTTTGGTACCTTACCAAGGTAGCATTGTTGGGGGGTCTTTTGGCAACATTATAAGAACTTATGTACATAAAAACTGAAAAATACTAACTGGAATTTAAAAATTTTAAAGCACTCAATTACACAGTTGTTTGTACTGATATACCTTGTAATTTCTAATGAGATCTTCCATTTCAGGGATTCCAAGGTTGGATTCGATGCGGATATAGAGCTTATGGCCAGCCTGTTTGTGTTCCCTTCTTTATTATGTAAATGACAAGAATTGAACAGTCTTGGGGAATGCTTGGAATTGTTTGAGACAGTTTTAAAATTCCTTGCCATATTCTATCGAAACTCTCCAGGTAGTCCCAAGGCTTCCTCTTTATTATGATGTGATTTCTCAACGTGGGTGCCAATGGTCTGGGTTAGCTCTAGATGTTACCCTGTGTAACTTGTATGGTAGGTAGTAATCGAGTAGTTCTTGTGTGATGGAAAGATTTTTAGATAACTGTGCATGTGTTTGTGTGTGGAGGATACAGTATTTTCTTGTTTTTTTTAATTATGTATTTTATTTGATTTTAGTTTTCCTTTCTTCCTTGATAACTTGTTTCCTTTCATTCAAAGAAACCCTAAGATGCATCAGAGTTTGCAATAGCCTAAACAATTGCTAGGAGCTTCCTCTGTGTAACTACATTTATGAACCTTAAACCTAACCTGGTTGGCCATCTCATGAGTAGCTCTGCTAACATGATCCTGTAGAGATGAGTGGAAGAACCAATGCAGCCCCACCTTATTTTGAACATCAATGGCAGCATAAAAGTTGAATTTCACCATCGATGCAGACAAGATGGCTGTCCATTTTGGATGAGCTGGAAGGCTCTTTTTCGTAAGCTTGCCAGCAACCTTGTGCTTTAAATGGCTCGATAGGTATGAGCAGGAAGGATCCTTTTCCACAAGATTGCCACCAACCTCCTGCCATAAATAGCTGCATGAAGTACTGAATTATATTCTTAAGGATCCTTTTTCACATGGTTCGCTATTCAGACACTTGCACTCTTTACCAAGAAGATTGAAGTGATAGTGACTGCCACTCTTAAGTCTTGCCTGCGCAGTGCATGTACATAATTGCTCACATAATTAATGAAGTTGCTAATATAACATCATCACTTCTATTGAATATTTAATAAGAAAAATGTCAAGAAAAAAATAATAGAAAAGAGCTTGCTTGTATTTGAGGTTTAAAAGCAATTTTATAAAAAAAATTTATTTTTTTTTTTTTTACTTCAAAGTAATATTTTTTTGGATATTTTTATAATATTTTAATGTACTCATATTAAAAATAGTTTTTAAAAAATAAAAAAATATTATTTTATTATATTTTAAAATAAAAATATTTTAAAAAATAACTAATATATTTCGGAATACTTGCTGGTGTGTCTACGACATGGGACCGAAAAGCCCCCTGGATTAAATGTCCAAATATGTTTCTAAAATCTATATTATAATATATCAAAACACACGCACACCTTTCTTTTATATTATTTAATATATGAAATATATTATAGAAATCAACTAGCCTTTTTAACTCATCGCTATAGCTCCGTAAAAAAATGTGTCAATATTACCAATATATTTTATTGTATCATGGTTTTTTAAATTAAGTAATGCAGAGATGTTTTTTTATGCTTATGAAATATATATATATATGAATTGATAAATTTTATTTATATTAATTAATTATTAACATAGAAAGCTAATCATGAGTGTGTAAATATTTAACCCTGACTTTTTCTTTTAATTTATGTCTTTATGTTATTTTTTTTTACTAAAAATAAATAATTTTTATTTTTATAAATATATTATACAAATAATTTTTATTTTTAGGCCCACTTATCTTTTCTTTTGTTGATTTCTACTCTAATGTTTACAATTGATTTGATTGTACTACTATAAAATAGTAAAGTTTGATGATTTAATAGCCAACTTATCATTATTTATTTAAACAAATATTCGACTATATTAATATACTTTAAATTCAAGTATAAATCATACATAGTTGGGTCTAGCAGGCCAGACTCGCACGCTTGGTCAACTACCAAAGAGCCCATGTACGCTTGGGTTGATTTTTATTTTATTTTTGGTTTTTAATAGAGCGGGTGACATGTCATTCATGCTTTTATACACACTGGATAACAAGTCATCCACTGTGGCAAAAGATATTTATTTATTGTGGTAGATAATTTGTTGTTGACTGCAATATTCTTTTATCACCTCCGATGAATGAAAAATCAAGGTTTTAGTTTTGAAAATCCCAAAATTATTTTTTCAATTTGTTTTCACATGGAAACACCTAAAAAAACCTATAAGCCTTGATAACCCCTTTTGCAACCACAAACAACCTCTAATCGCTATTAAAATAACCAAATAAAAAAATTAATATCTCGATGTACTTTTTTAGCATTATGAAAGTGAGAAATCACATTCATCGAACTCCACTTGAAAACATAGTTCTTTGACACTAAGATCATCTATTTTGGTGGCTAAAATGTCGATAACCGACAACTTTCTCTTTCTTCAATATTTTTTGATTACTTTCTCTCCTTTCTCAATAAAAAACCAGAAGTTTTGGACTAAAATATGAAATGCTAAAATTCCAGGGACTGAACAATAGATAAATTGAAAAGTATATGGAGTTGTTTTGTTTTGCTTGTTAAATTTAGTCCTTAATTTTTTTTTATTTTTTAAAAACCAATAAATTTTAATTTGCAAAATCAGTCTATAATTCGTAATAAAAAAATCCCCAAACACTTTTTGCATACGAAAAATAAAGTAAAAAAAGAAACGGAAAGGAAAAAAATAAAATGAACCAGCTTCACTATTTATACAAACCATAAAGTTGCTTCAACTTTTTTTTAGTATATTAGTTAATCCTTACACTTGTATACACAAAGCTATAATTAATTTAGAGAATTTTATTATTTAACCAACAATTGAACTAAATCTGTTTATGTGAACATGCTTAATGTTTTCTACTTCTTTAGAACTTTGTTTGTCTTTTAGTTTTTTCTTTAGTTGTTGCAATTGGTGGTAGATTTTTTTTTTATTCTTCTTTTTTTTTTTTTGCAATAATCCTATATCTAAGAATTCCTACTTTGATTTTTTTTTTTGTGTGTTTGTTCAGTTTATCTGGTAATTTCCTTAGTTTTAATTTGTTGTTTGATTTTGTTTCTTGTGTTCTTCTATCCTTTCATGAGTCTTTGTATTACACTAAAAGTTTTATGTAGATCGCTAATAAATCAGTCTTCAAAACTCTTGTTAAGAAAAAAAAGAGTATTAAATGGAAGATAGGTAGCAAAGCTATTGATGGATTGTAAAAAAAAAAAGAGTATGTTAGTTGTCCATTCACTTGTAAAATAGCTTTTATATTTTAGATCTAAAATCTAGATCTTTAGTCTCTAAATAAAATTTTTATTATATGTTCTTTTTTTAACTTATTTAATCTTAGATGTAAACCGGTTTCATTTTCTATATTAAGAGAGTTCTCTTGTATATTAATTATGATACAAGAGGAGTTTTTAGAAAAAAAATATTTTTTCTCTATTTTGTTTAGAAAATTAAATATTATGCTTAATAATTTTATTTTTCCTAATTTGTTTAGGACTTTTATTGCTTTTTCTTTATTTTTAAGTTTAGTTTTGGATTTATTTAAGGATTTGTAAACTTTTTTGTGAGACATATTACTTAAAGAGAAATATTCAGTAATAAAATTATAAATCAGGGTTCTGTATGACAACCCTATTTAGCTTTATTTCTGTTATTCAAACTTGTTGTCTTCTTGTTTGTGTTATCATCCACGTCAGTTGATATCATAGTCCAACGAATCCAGTGGTTATTTGGTTCTTGTGTATTGCAATAACCATACATGGAAGAGGTAGTAGAACATGACGTGTTTGTGTATAAAACGATGGTGATGTTTCCTATCAAGAAAGAGATGTTCAGTAACCGGTGATAGAGACTATGCAGAGATAAATTGCAAAATTAAAAAAATTTGTTCAAGATATGGTGATAGAAGATATGTGGAGATATATTGCAAAATTAAATCGTTAGATGACAGAGGTGAGGAGCCGAGGGGATCGTGAGAAGAGTAATAACAAATCCATTACTAATTTTGAGAATCTGTTTCGGAGATATAAGTAGAGGAAACAACTTCTTGATCGAGATGAATATGATGTTGAAACTGAAAGTTTTTGATGATTTTAATTTCTTTGTGGATTGGAATTAACCACCAAAATTTGATGAGGATGTTGACGATGATGTTGAAGGAGAAGATTTAAATCCAAAATTCTTGGTTTGTGATGTCTGTAAGGAGAAAATTCTTGGTTTTTAATTAAGCATATTGTGAATGTATGCCACACATGTGCTTTAGGAGAATTTTGGCGGGGTCAAAGTTGATGTTATTGTACTTTAGATAAAAATCAGGAAACAAATTTTCAAATCTCCTCCTAACGTTGATAGTGGTTTCGTTGTTATAGAGGCTATGCATGTTATTGACATATATGATATTTGTAATGGAAAGACCGAGCATCTAAAGGGTTGGAAACTCTTGATTAATCATCCACGAGATTGAGACAAGAATAATTTGAACTTGAGGTTAAGATCTTTTCAACTTGGAGAAACTGATGGAGGATGAGATTTTAGAAAAAAAGTTATTTTTTTTCTAATTAGTTTAGGAAATTAAATATTATACTTAATAATTTTATTTTTCTTAGTTTGTTTAAAACTTTTATTATTTTTTCTTTATTTTCAGGTTTCCTAGTTTGCTTAGGGTAGTTTTGGAGTTTATTTAAGGATTTGTAAATCTTTTAAAGAGACAAACTACTTGAAGAGTATTACACGATAATAAAATTATAAATTAGAGTTTTGTGTGATAACTCTTTTCGACTTCAATTCTGTTTTTCTGACTAATTATCTTTTTATTTGTGTTTTTATCCTTGTCAATTATATATTTTATTATAAAATTTCTATCTTTTTTAAAAAAAATATTTAAAAAAAAATCACAAAAACTAAGATAATGATAATTTTATTATAAATTAATGAAACTCCAAAGAACATAAAACGGGTTCCCTAAATCATCTCTTATGTATATAATACTGCTACATTGGCACTTTGCTTGAACTATCACAATCCTAAAATGTTACGAAGGAAAAGACAATAAATATTTACAAATATCAATACTGAAATTTATTAAACATATATATCAAAATTCATTAAACAACTAAATCCAAAAATATTTACAAATATCAATATTGCAATTTATTAAACTATATATATAATAAAAAATAATTAAGCAATTAAATTATTTTGGGAAAAAGGAGGAAATAACAAAATATTGCAGATTCCTTTCTTTTCTTTTATTTGTTTTTTTTTTTCATTTTTTAACAATAAAAATATATAGTGCAAAATTCTTAAAAGCAAGTGCATTTCCCTGAGACCCAAGCGGCAGCCAAGTGCCCCAGAATATAACGCGTGAACTTTGAATGTATCTACCTATCTCTCTTCACAAATCACAGTGCATGCACAGCCCAGCACTCCCTAAATTTAGCCATTTCCAAGTCCTTCTCTCACTCAGCATTAATTATAATTTTATTTCTTTCCTTTACTTATTTGTCTTTTAGAGAGTTAAGCCAAACACTCTATTTTTGAGACACAAAACAGACTGACTAGACTGCTCCATTTTCGTTCATTTCTCTCAAACCATACAGACTGTGAAGAAATTAGCCACTCCCTGTGTATTCTTGTGGAAAAAAGAGAGAAAAGATCTGTTTCTTTGTTCATAGGAGATATATATAAAGAGGAGTTGATTTTCTTGAAGGTTTTTGAACCTCTTTTGTTCATTTTTGTTTGAGTAAGGATTAATGGGCATGGTCTTGATTTTGATCTTCTTCTTCTTCTCTCTCATTAGCTCTATATCACCTTCTTGTAAGTACCCTCTTTTTAATTTTCCAACATAGTTTCAAATCTCATTATTTCTTTCTTTCTTTCTTTTTTAATAGAATTTTATGATGTTGTTGAGTTTTGCCAATTAAGAGCCATGAATGTTTCAATGAACTGAGACTTGGTGAATTTCAATGGAATTTGTGCAGATGGGTTTGACCCACTTGATCCTTATGGCAACATAACCATCAAATGGGATCTTCTTCTATCGAATTCCGGTACAAATAATGTAAGCTGTGGATATGTTTTCATTATTTTCTAAAATATTTTTTTCCCAATATTTTGATTTTATTTTTGTTCCCTTCTCTCAACATGTTATTCCCTTGTGATATATTTGTTTTTTGGTGTTGGATTAGAGGCATTCTGGCTTTCCACTGTATAAGATTTTTCTATTTTTTTTTTCAATTTTTGGATAATTTGGAATCCTAGAAGAGAAAAGGAGAAAATATAGTTTAATTTTTTTCCAAAAGTTTTTCAATTACTTGTGTGATGTTCATTGAATCTTAAACCATCAAGAAAAACTGTTGTTGTTCCATCATCCTTGCGATTTTCTTGTAAGAAAAAAACTGATTTGTAGAAAAAGCAGGAAATCCTAGCACTATTTTTCTTGTTTCTCGACTAGCAATAAAGAAGAACAAAGTGCATGATGTACGTGTGATAATCTGAAATCTAAGTGAGAACTGCTGAGCCAAGTACAGTTTGTCTGCTTCTAACATGGTCTGGTGCTTGTGGGCTCGACAAAAATCTTAGTCTTTGTTGTTTAATTCTGTCCACCCATTGATCACCATGACATCACTCAACAGGCCAGTTCTGTCTTGGGAGAAAGGAGTGTTCATATCCAATCAAAGATCCCACCAAGGAGCCTTAAATAATAAAAAATATAATATATTGTTTGGTATCATAGTAGAAAAATGTTTAATTTTAAAAAGAAAATAATTTTAAATATTAATATTTTCTAAAAAAAATAAATGATAATTTTTTATTTTAATTCTTTTATTTAAAAATATAATATTATTACAATTATTATATTTTTTAAATATTATCATCGTGATCATGTTTATCATAATATTATCATCATTATTATCTTGATTAGCTATCATTATCATTTTATTTTTATTTAATATTTATAATTATTTTTATAACTATTATATTATTATATTCACTTATCTGCCATTACAATTTATAACCATAACAATAATAACTATAAATTTGGGATTACTATAACTCTTGTTATTACAATATTAATCACTATAAATTTTTATTAATTATATGCAAATCGGTCTTTGACATTTGTTTTCTACTCTTTAAGCTGATGGTATCAATTTACAACTTCCAACAATATCGCCATGT
>Ga0307515_10010780_pt1 | contig 17437 bp, 2 predicted proteins | sample 17_EM_MG_FD_194513 | JGI IMG/M metagenome (GOLD analysis project Ga0307515, IMG submission 194513) | Populus trichocarpa ectomycorrhiza microbial communities from riparian zone in the Pacific Northwest, United States - 17_EM | ecosystem: Host-associated > Plants > Roots > Unclassified | place...
CTTGGCGACCCCTAAGAGCCCCTAGGCGATGCAGCCGAGTAAGGGCCAAAATAACCCTTACAATAGCCTATTAAATCTTAGGTTATAGCTTAGTAAGTAGCTAGTAAAGTTATATAGCATTATCCTATAGGTCTAAGTAGGGTATATTATCTTTTAGCTCTTCTAAGTAGTTTATAAACTAGACTATACTCTAGCCTTCTTACTATTTAGCGTTATAGTATCACTAGTTATAATCTATCCCTTAATTAGTAGGGTTTTGGACCTAATTAACCAACTAGGTCTTAAGTTCGCTAAATTTAAAATGTATAGTAAGTTTCTTCTTATAGCGTGTCTATAAACTCTTAACGGTGCTACGTAGAAAGGTAGAAGTAATTAGTGTCTAATTATACTTATTAGAGTAACGTTTTAGATTTAGCTAAAACTTAGTTTTATATTAATAGATAAAACAATTATAGTTCCGGAGACTATTACTATAGTACTTATTAGGTTTCTTTATGCGGAATTTAGGTTTTTCTAATGTTATAGCGTAGTATAGCGTTACCCCTTTAAGTCTACTTCGTATTTAGGGTGTCTATACTTCCCCTAATTATCCTTATAATTGTTTTTAGTAGTCTTAATATACTTATCTTAATTATATCTCTAACTCCTTTATTTTTTATAGGGTCTTATATAGCAACCACTCTAATAACTCCCTAGTGGTAATTATTCTTAAAGGTCCCGCAAAGTTAAATAGGCTAGCCGTGGCTTTCTAATCTACTCTTTTATAAGTAGAGGGAATGCGCTCCTTTGGGGAGACTCTCTAAGCCTTTTATAGTAAGGGCGTTGCTTTATAGGGTAAAGGAGTATAGTCCGTTATCGTTAATTAATAGCCGTACGTCTCTAATGGATTGTAAGTAATTAGAATTATAAAAGGCTAGTTTAACCGGAATATATAATTATTTAATTAATAGTATAGAATAAGAGTTATAGGTAAGTAGAAAATAAGTTAAGGTAGAACGATCTTTATAAATAAAGGATAAATACTTTTTAACCTCTTTTATTTAGAGACTAATTGCTAGTTCTTCCCTAGAGGGGAACTAGCTTCCTATATATTCCTTTTAAGACGCTAGTAAAACCTTTTACCCTTAACCTATCTAACTATGTCTTTTGGAATATAGATGGGGTATAGATAAAACCTCTTACTGTCTTATTAGATATATACCTTCCGGGGGGTTCCGTTACAAAATCTTAGGGGCCGTTCGGTTGCAACTCCATATCCAATATGGAGGCTCCATATTTAACCGAAATGGAGCTCAAATCTGAATATGAGGTTGTCGTTCGGTAAATCTGACGACTTTTAAATATGGAGCTCCTCCATATCGGTAAGCGCGTCAAATTTGCAAGCTATACTATATGCAGTAGTTGAAATGAGGTTCTTGGCACCATTTCAATATGGAGCTTCGAGCTCCAGTTCCATATTCCATATTAATATGGAGCTCCCACATACGCGCTAAAGTAATGACTTCTTGTGGTATGGCAGCTCCACACGCCCCAATTGTAATACTGCAGTCGCATTTGCAAGCCTTATATAACGTTATTATCTTAATCTTTGTGATCGTAATAAGCTTGTTTTCGGGGCGTCGCAGGCGTCGCAGTAACCCTACTACGGCTCGTACGGGAGGTAGGCAAAGATGTAGGAAACGTCAATCGCAGAGAGGGCGTTGGCCGAGGAGGAGGCTCCATTACTACACCAGAGTAGGGAGTCGCGATAGAGGCCTGGTGGCAGAATGGGGGTCATTCAAATCGCTCACTGACGGCAATTACGCATTATGCGAAGTCAAATATGGAGCCTCACATGGAGCCTCACCGAACAATCGACTCAATTACATATTCAAACGAGCCACGGTAGTAGCCGCCACTAATTACAAAACGGGTGACACTAAAAGGCGCACGGATTGACAGATTATGAATATGGAGGCGATTTGCAACCGAACGGTCCCTTAATAATAATCCGCATATTACTGCTTACTAGCTATATTGGCGCTTTAATCTGTTTAGGAAGTACATGCTTATAGATCTATTTAATAGTACTAACTTTTGGTCCCGATATAAGTAGTAGGTATAAGGTAGCGGCTATATATATAGCTTCTTATAGAGTTTAATAGCCCTAAGGCTAGACCCGTTAACTAGTAAATTAAGGGCGGCTTTTGCTAAGTACTAGGCTACTTTTATATTTATAATAAATCCTAATTAATCTAAACCTTTTAATCTTTAATATCCTTCTACTCTTAACTATAAAAAATAGCTTATAGTAAAATCTGCTTAATACGATATGGTTTATTCGGCCGAGCGTATCGTAATACCAAGGGTATCGTTATATTACATACTTGTATGTAAAATGCACCCAAATTCAAAATTGGGTAATGATATTATGTATCTACGTGCGTGAAGTCGTAACTAAGCGATCGGCTATACTAAAATACATCGCAATTGATTGCTGCTTGGTGTTTTAAGGTCGTCGGCCTTAAATTCAACGCTTATGCCTTAATAGAGTTATAATTACGTCTCTATTAGAATTGCTTTGCTGCTCCTTATAAAGACAAAGCTTTTATAAGGCTATAAGCGCCTTATTAAGCTTAATTTAAGGTTGCTTAATAGCTTCCTTATCTGTTTCCGCATCGCGATTAGGCCCTATATAGAGCTCTGCTACGTGCTTAATAAGATCCTCTAATAAATCTTCTACTTCCTTACCCGGTAGCTCAATAAAATCCTAAATATTTACTACGGTATAAATTCTTCCTGCTGCAAGCAGCTGTTCTACCATTTACTGCATCTCATCAACTATAGGAGGATTTAGATAGTCTTAAGGGCGAGGCCATAGGCCTATACGAGAGCTAAATAACGTAGATTTAATAAAGCAATTCTTAATTGTTTATGGTGTAACTTCCTTCTAAGCTTTAACTAACCATCGAATTACCTATAAGATGTGTATCTGCTTAATTAGATCCTCATCTTAAAGCGAGAGCTCCACCATAAATTGCAGCCAGTATTGCCGGTAGAGTAGCTTAAAGTTTATAATTATCCCTTAATTAAGAGGCTGATATACTAAGGTGTAATTAGGAGAAAGGAACTTTATACACGTGTTCTTAAGAGAGCTATTCTTAATAAGTGTTTGAATAGCTGCTTTATAGGCGCTAAAGCCGTTAATTAAGAGCAGTATCTTTCTACCGTGCATCCTTTTATTAAACTAGGTAAGCTACTTAAGTATAATCACCGTTGTTATCTAGGCCTTCTTATTATACTTCTATATAATATTTATTAAGGCTATATTAATGCAATTCCTTATAAAGTAATATGGCTTTAATAATAAGCCAATTATAAGGAGAGGAAGCTTATCTAAGCCGTCTGCATTAGAGAAATTGCTTAGAGAAATTCGTGCCTTTTACTTCTTCGTTCCTAATAGAGCCTTAATAGCTAATATAGTATCTAGTATAGCCTTCCAAAATAGCCCTGTCTTATCTATATTATAAACGTCCTTTAGTAAATAAAGCATAATAATTGCTTAAAGCTCTACCATGCGATCTTTTACTCCCTCCATATTGGCTAAGGCGGCCTTACTATACTACTTCCTTTTGCGAATACTATTACGAGATTTAAAGCCTTCTAACCAGCTAAGTAACTACTTTAGCTTAATTATTATCGCCAATATAGGTATTCGTTGCCATAATTAAGCGGCCGTAGTATATATAAGGTCGCCAGTAATAAGAATGCGAGAGTTTTATAGGTGTTAGTGCCACTTAAAGAGAGCCTCCTCTAAAAGAGGATGTTCAGCAGCTCTCTTTCGCTCTCGCGTGCTTTACCCACGTTATAATTTAACCCAATTAAGCTATTGGAATTTATCACTTAGTATTTCTAATATTAAGGATTAATTAATATTGCGATGGAGGAAGTTGCTTACCTAGCGAGTAATCTCTAACTATAGTAGACTAGGGTGTTTTTAGTAGTAGGCGTGTATTTTCTAGCGCTCGTAATTAGTAAAGCCGTAACGGTGTTGCCTTATAGACTTTTAATATCTTCCTATAATAAATAAGGTAGAATTAAGTATAAAGAGTAAGATCTAAGGGTGATTTTAATAGATTTTAATGGTTGTATAATAGATTTAATAGCTGAACTTATGGTAAGCAAAGGTCAAATCCAACGAATTAAAAACTGCTTATACCGATATTGGTGGTAGGTGCTTAACGATATCGTTAAAAGTTAGATTATCGTAATATTACACTAAAAAAGGCTTAATTAAGGGGTATAGATCGTAATATAGAAGATATCGTTATATACCCCATATCGTATTAAGGGGGTTTAACTATAATACTAGTAAGCTTCTTACTACTTACCTTAATCGATCTTAACGGTACTGTAATTACACCAAATTTTACTGCTTAAGATTAAAGAAAGGCTCCGCTAGAGTAAAGGAGTGTTACTTCTACTTTCTACGCTCTCTCCGCAATAAGGCCGCTATATTAAAGGATTAAAATCTATATTACTAGATGTTCTGTCTATAGCGTGATAATAAGCTCCTTAATGGCTATAATGCAGCTATAATACTAGCGCAAATGGCAAATATTAATATATCGCCTGCTATAAGCATATTAGTAATAGTTAACTATATAGGCAAATATTATAGTAAGGAAGAGAAGAAGTTAACTTCCTACTAGGAGTTACTCTAATTAGTATAGCCGTACGCTAATAGTCTTTATACCTTTAGTTTAGTAGTGGCTAAGTTTATAAATAAGCTTATTACTAAACGCGATTAGTTGGCGTAGGAGGTATACTATTTACTTCTTAATATTCCCCCTTTTAAAGGCTTAAGAAATGTAGTAACTTTAGATTACTACTAGGAGGATAATTAAAGCGCTATATATAAGCTTAAAGATAGGTAATTAAGGGGGTATAAACTGTCTGACTATAAGAAATATAAGCGCCGCCTAGATGGGGTAGAGGATATTACTTTCTTTAATTTTCTACTTTATTTTAATTACTCTACTTATAAGCGTCGGCTAAGAGTAAGGCCTTAAGTTATATCGTACTTTCTATAATATAACGGCGATCTTTCCTATTTATAGTATCCTAAGTTCTGCTATATAAAGCTTATTCTTTATTACCCGTAAAGGGAGTATAAGGAAGTAGCTACTTATACTAATAGATTTAGGGCCCCTAATTATATAGCTTCCTATTAGGCTTACGTTAACTCTTATTAGCACCTACCTAATTACTTCTATAATTAGAAACTAGAGGAAGGTTGCGAAACTGCTAATAATATTAATAAGTTTAAGGACGATTTTGTAGACAACTTGGAGCTATACTAGTCCTTTAAGGCCCTATATACCCGCGTTTAAAATACTAATAGAGTTAAAATTAAGGATCCTAATAAGCTTAGTGATAGTGAGCTTAATTGTAACTATAACTAAGGTACGTATTAGGGTACGTACCCGCAGCTTAATAAGAGGACTTATTGGTAGGAAGTATGGCTATAGCCTCTACCGTAGAGCCGCCTATTCTAAATAGTAACTCCGTCCTCCTTATAACTAGGTTAGCGTTATATCTATAATATTATAGTTAATTACTATAAGTAGATCTAAGTGGGCCTTAGCCCCCCCCTACTGCGGATTAATATTAATAGAGAGGCAGAAACCAGCAAATCGTATCTTATTACTGTCCTTTATACTACGCTTTATAATATAGCAAGGGCTAATAGTAAGACGTCGCTACTAGCTTAAGCCGCCCCTACTAGGGTAGTTGCTTTTAGTATTAATAGTAGAACTATATACGATCTATTAAGGTTACCGTAAATTATCCGTTTAAGAAATTGCCTACTACTAGTCTTATACCTCTATAATAAGCTTTTAAGGATATTTACTATTTATCCTTAACGAGAAATCTATAATTAGGCAAGTATATCTAGCCTAGATTAATTACCGCCTCCGTTAGATCTACCCTACGCGTAATAATAACTACTTTAAAGGCTTAAACATCTTGCTAATAGGCGATTTCCATTAGCTTCCCCTTATGGGTTAGGCGGCCTTATATAGAAATTTACCCGCTAGGCCGTTAGAGCTTACTAGTTATAGAAAGGAAGCCTATAAGGCGATTAACTAAACAGCTGTCCTAGATTAAGTTATATGGTAGGGCGGTAATAGCACTAAGAGCTTTATATTTAGGACCGCCCTTATAAAGCTACATAGTAATTCTATAAGTAATTTAACTTAGAAGCTTCTTTTAACTAGGTATAAGTAGGGCCTATCTACTAATAAAGTTGCGGGCTTTAATAATATAATTCGGCTATATGGTATATACGCTACTATAGGTAAGTATAATACTATTTGGCTTTGTGACCTTTTATAGCTAGTAGTGGCTATTAAGTTAGTTAACACTAGTGTAGGTGTATAGAAAGTTACTTCTAATTAGTGCAATACTATAGAGAATTTAGCCCTATATATTAGCGTAAAAGTAATACTAATATAGAATATCTGGGTTAAACTAGGCTTAGTAAACGGTATTACTAGTATAGTTAAAAATATTATATAGAAGGGATACGCGGATATTAAAAAGGATTAGCCTTAGTTACTACTAATTACGGTAGATAGGTATAATAGACCTACCCTATTTACTTAGCAGGATAGTAAGAAAGTCGTCCCTATATTTTCCGTACTTCGTAAATAGGAGGGTATAAGAAGCTCTTACTTACGGCGTTAATTTCTAATTACTCTAGCTTTTGCTCTTACTGTATATAAAAGCTAGAGCCTAATACTTAACTAGGTGGTTCTAGATATTAAGGAAAAGAATAAGATAGCTGGGCTAACCTATGTAGCAATCTTACGAGTTAAGAAGCTTTTAGGGCTTATATTTAAATATTAGTTTAATATAAAACAATTTTAATTATTTATAAGTAAGACTAAAGAGGTATAATAAGAAGATTTTATATAGAGGCAGCAGCAACTACTCGTAAACGACTTTTCCTAATTAGGAAATTATATACTGGCTCGGAGGTAAGCAGAGAATATAGTATTTATCTTAGTTTTTTAACTTTTAAACAGCTTAACCGCGAAATCCAATTTTCTAAATTTTAATCCCCTTATCCGTTCTATCTTCTTACCGCCTTTAAAGCTGTTAGATATATATATAATGGTATATAAGGAGAATTAGTAGTATTGCCAGATTAATATTGCTACTGTTTATAGCGTTAATTAATTTTTAAATTTTTTTTTTAAAGGGCAGAAGTGTTACTTATATAAGGAGTTATATAACCTCTAAGAATATATACAACTTAGGACTGTATATTAGCAGCCACAACTTCTCTATACTATAGTTAAGATTTTATATATACCGTACCTAGAGCTACTTAAAATAACTATTACCTATAGATCTGCCCATTTATAAATTAAAAATTAGATATAGTTAGAGCTATTAATAGAGGTTATTAATTGCGCTCCCTATAATAAAATCCAACTAATAAATAAACTAACGAATTAAATTAAAAGTTCAGAACGTCTAAATAAGGTTTTACTAAAACGCTAGCTAAACCCTAACCTAGATCCTTCCTAACCTATTAAATTCTAAAAATAACAACCTTTACTAAATTAAAAATTAACCTTATCCTTAATAAGCTATCTAATTAGATTTAATAGTTCTTTATTATCTAAAATATAGCTAAAACTAACGAGGTATAGTAGTATATTAACCTATTTAAGAAGAAAGACAATCTTCTAAAGCTAGAACTATTAAGTCGGCCTATACTAAGGGATATACTACCTACGGCTATATTAATAGCAAAGCTAGACCTAAATTAGCTCACTACCTATAACTAGCTCTACGCCGAATACAAGGACTATCTACGCGTACACTAGAAGTAAAAATAGGCTATAAACGATATCAATAACGATATCGTTCGCACTATATCGGTAGCCTACCTTTCACTTATTAATAGCCTTAGTAGTTCCTTTAATAAAAAGGGTTGCATTATAAAAGGCTCTAAGGAAGTTATATATTATATAAAGCTGTATCTAATCCTCTATTAATAAGAGATCTTCTTTAGGAATATTTTTTTAATATTCCTTAATATAGAGGCTTAATCTAGTCCTAATTTTAGGATTAAGAGCTACTAATATTATCTTCCACCAGCTATTCTATCTTGTATAATTATTAAGAGGAATTATATATCTAGCTTTACTTATAAACTATGTTATACAATTTATAAAGAAATAAATATAAATAATAAGGTTATAAAGCTTTCCTAATAGGCTTAAAATCGCTTATATATTTCGACCTTGTTCAGCTAATTAAGCTGCCTTTGTTAATTAATTTGCTTATTATACGATACTTTTTAGCTTAACTTCTTACGTCTTCCTTTTCCCCTTTCCTCTTCCTTGTGGTGTCTTTATAGGAGCTAGCTGTCGTATAATATCTTTATCTTCTTTATTCTCTTCCTCCTTATTATTATTATCTTCTTCTTTATCTTCTTCCCGCTTTACTTTATCTTCTTAGTTATACGACTCTATAAGCTTCTAATCCTTCTTTAAGGGAAAGAGGAAAGCTAAAACAATTAGATTAATAACGTATCCCTAGTAATAAATCCTTTAGTATAACGTATTCTAGGAAATCTTATATATAAGGATAAGCCATTTAGATATTATACGACATAGAACATTATTTAATCCCGTATTATCGCCAATAAGTACTCTAATCTTTATTTAAATACTATTCACTTAAGAATAGGTTAAAGTGCTTCCTATTAATTCTTACTACTTTAACTCTATACTGTACGAAGGCCAATTAAGATATTACGATAGTAATCATTAATATTAAGAAAGCTAGCACAGATACTAAGAAGAAAAGTATAATTGGGACACGTTTAGATATTAACTATAAGATAAATAGGTGTCTTTGTAGATTAAAGTACTCGTTATATAATATCTTAATTGTCAATATAATGACGTTAAATCTATTCTGTAATTGTTAAGTAATGTATTAAGATAATAGTAGGTTAATTAGCTTCTTAATTAAGTGCTTTAAAAAAAGTATAAAATTCTGGCCATTTAACGCATAAAAAAGGGAGCTGTTATATAACAATTAGATTAACTAGCGTTTATTTAATTAAGTCTTTCTCTACTGTATAATAAAGAACTTTACCCTTAAGCCCCTTAATTCCCCCCTTTTCTAGAAGGCTTTTATATAATTATTAAACTAAATCCTTTATATAATCTTATAATATTATATAAGACTTATTCTTAGCTATTATCTAGTTAATATCGTGCTCTATTTTAAGGTATAGTTTAAGGCTACGCGTTAAAGGATTAATACCCTTTAGGATTTAAAGGCTCGTAGTATTTATAGAAATAGTAACCCTTCTTTATATAACGTTTATTATCATCTATAAGAAAAGTATGTTTATGGATTAAGGAAGTAAGTTTAGGTGTTATATAAGATACTAAGGCTAATACAGTATTAATAATAATAATTCATTGCTTAACGTCTAATTTGGATCCCTATTGGGCCCACGCGGACTACTCCTTATATACACATAGGGAGAAAACTCTATTTAAGAAAACCCCGTAATCTATCTCCCCGCCTTTTAGGACTCGCCTATAAGGCGCCTATAAGTTACCTATAGTGCTCCTACTACCTTACTTTTTAATCTCCTTAGGAACCACTACTGCCGTAATAAGCCTACGGACGCGCTAGTATTATAAACTTTACTCTACTGCTATAGAGTTATTAGGGGGCGCCCGTTACTTACCCCCCTGCCTTTTATTACTATTTCCTTTATAACCTAGAACTAGTTTAGTATATTTTAACTAATAAGCCACTAGGTAACTACCTTAAGGCCTTTTTATATTAAGAGCAGTGTCTTATAGTTCTCTATGCTAGCTACTAAGAGTATTACTTCTTAGTTAGTATATAAGGGGTATAATAGTATTACATATTTTAGTGTCTGTCTTAGCTAGCCATATTTATATCTTAGGCTACCTATTAGGATACCCACCTAGTAAAGCTAGTCTTTTAGTCCTATTATTCCTATTCTTAAGAGTATTGCTATTATATTTTCTGCCTTTATTAGGCCTTCTTAGAGCCCTAGAGTGTTTACCCCCTATAGCGTTAACCATACTACAGCTTAGGTTCCTCTTGCTTTAGTTTGCCTCTATACCTTTAACTCCTATATACCTCTCTAGCGTTAGTCTAGCCAGTATTATATTACTATAGATAGTTTCCTAGCGTTCTTTTATACTCTGCTTTAGCTCCTTTCTCTCTTTTACTATTGTCCTTGCTAGCCTCTTACGCGTCTCCCTTTTTCCTTTATATGGGCCTAGGCCCTAAAGCAGTACTATTCTTCTTCTGCTTTCTTTACCTGTTTCTTTAATATATCTTCCCTACTTTAGGGTTATTGGTGTTACGGACGCTTTAAGTACGATATTATAACTACTTGGAGAGGAGTCGGAAGAAGCTAGTTGGTTAATTTAAGCACGGTTTAGGATGGAGCCGGTAGAACTATGTGACGAGGAATAGTAACTGAGGTCACATAACATGCTATATATTAAATAAGAGGAACAAGAGGAACTTACGTACCTTATGTATAAGATGTATATTACGTATAAGAAGGATTTTATAGGAGTACGGTTGTGTATTTAAGGACCCTTAGTCCCTATCTAGATAGTTCCTTCCTTATAGTGATTCTTAGAATATAATTGGAGTTAATCTGTTAGGCAACCACTCTACCAGTTATTATTACATTATTAACTTTTATACTTGCATTTCCTACACACCTAGCCTAATAACGAGCCTATTGTAGTTCCTGCTATAAGGTTCCGTTATATAATTACTACCTAGTTACGGTATTAAATATAAAAAGTTAAATAATATGCCACCAAAAGCAGCTACCACAACGCTATTAACGGCGGCAACTATATTAAGGTTAGGTAACGACACTAGTATAGCAAACACTAACTTATAGCAACCTATAACGGTTAGACAGTTATAAGAGATAGTTAACTAGTTAACAGAGAATAATGTAATATTAGAAAATAGGATTAACGAGATAGGCGTAGTAAAGGTTAAGTTACTATTAATTAAAAGGTATTTAGGAGAGAGATTAAAGCTTAAAGAATTCCTTACGTAAATGCACTTTAGGGTCGCGCAGGAAGGAGCTAAGCTGGTAATACCTATAGATTAAATAGTATACGCGGGATTGTTCCTAATAGGAAGAGCACTTAAATAGTTTAAGCCTTACCTTACGGAAATCTAGGTAAACGGAATGACGACTATAAACTAAGAGGTATGGTTTATATTCTTAAGCTAGAATGGATTTGTGGAATAACTTACATAAATATTTAGAGACCTAGAGACAGTAACTACGGCGGAAAGAAAACTCTAAAACATTATATAACGAACCTTAATAATTAAGTATATAATGTAGTTTTAGACGTTAGTAATATAAGTTAAGTAGAATAATAGGGCGCTTATAGTACAGTATAAGTAAGGACTTAAGGCTAAAGTTTAGGACGTAATTATCCTAATAGAAGATATAGACACCCTAAGGGACCTAATAGATTAAGTGATTAAGATTAACAATTAGATCTACTAAAGGGAGTAGGCTAAAAGAGGTTAGGATAGAGTTTTATAGTTATATAAGGCGTAGAGTACGTAACGACTAAAGCTAAATTAGAAACTATAGTATGGCGTAGAGCTAATAGACCTAAGTAGTACTAAAGAAGCCTATAAGAGATAGAGTAAGAAACCGTAGAAACCTAAAGGTTAAGGATTTAGTGATTATAGGACTAAGGAGTAGAGGCTAAACTAGGGATCTTAGTAGTAGAAGACGTTTAGGCGGACTCTATAGTAAAGTTAATAGTTTAAAAAAGGAGCTTATATAAATTATAGGAAATAGGGTTACTTTATAAGGGATTATAAAGATAGTTAGAGTTATTATATAATGAAGGGAACTAGACTAATAGTAGAAGGTATATATATATAGAGGGATAATAGTATACTGCGAGGAACAAAAAAGTGTTTAATTAGAAGTTTTGCGTTTTATTATAACAATGCATACCAAATTTATAAAGACGCTAAGTATAGCGTAAGCTATTAGCTATAGGAGCTATATTTAGCGGAATATAAAGAAACCAATAAACTAGTTTGCAGATTGGACATTAAGGATAATAAATTTAACAAAGGCGAAATATTTTATAATAATAAGGTAATAAGGGCCGCTTACTAGAAGCAAGTAGACCTCGGAGATATTATATAAGAGGTAGAGGATAATTCCACTATAGAATAGGGAATATTAGTAAGGATTAAGACCCTACTAGATACGATGTCTATCGCTTTATAAGACGCAAAAGAAGAAGGATAGTAAACTACTTCGGCACTTAATAAAGGCAAAACACTAAAGGCTTAAGATTCTTAAGACGAGATAAGGTAAGCTTAAGGACCTACAACGGATAGAAACTAATGGAGTAGAGTAGCAGCTTAGTTTAAAGATATACGAATAAGCTTAGGATAGAGTTTCCTATAGGTATAAGACTCTTAAGACAAGATAAGTAAGATTTAAGACTCTTAATATAAGATAAGAACACTAAGTAAGCCTAGTTAGACTAAGGTAAGAGTAATACTTAAAAAAGAAGCAAGCTTAGGATTAAGAATCCTATAGAACTAAGACTTTAAAATATAAATAAGGACCATTAACAAGATTAGAGAATCCGTGGTATAAATAGTAACTAGATTAGAAAACAGATATATAGACCTAGAGGACTTATTAAGGGAACGCAGTATTCGGCCTAAAGATTAAAAAGTTAATACCAAGATTAAGAAGTAAGTAGACTTTAAGGATTTACTTATAAAACGCGAAAAGAAAGAAACCATAGAGGAGTTTAAAGCAAGAATTACCTTATAGTAAGAACAGAAACTAGATAAAAGATTTAGCATATTAGGATATATAAGGGGCAGAGCGCTAATATAAAGAATTACTAATAGGCCTAGAGTAGGTATACTAAGAGCTAAATGGCTTACTAAACTGGAACAAGAAGAGGATCTAGGGATTCCTATTAGGTTTAAGGAACGATATATAAAGGGCTGTTACGACATAGTAATAAGAAGATACTTCCTTACGGACGAGCCATATATACTCTAGCAGCTGTACTAAAAGTAGTATAGGTAAAGGCACAATGATAAGTAGGAAGATTTCTATATGTGGTTAGATGAAAAAGTTATTTAAGACCACCCGATTATAGAAAAGGCTATAAATTACATTAAAGGAGTCTTAATTATAACGTTAAAAGATCTAAAGGAGCGTTTAGAGGACTAGAGAAGCAAAAGACGTATCTTAGTACCTGCAAATAAGGTTATAATGTTTAGATTAATATAAGAAAGGTTTAAACTTAAGAGTAAAAATAAGCTAAGAGTTAACCTAAGATACTAAGCATATTATACGCTATTATGGATTATATATATAGATAATATATATAGCATATATAAAGCACTAAAAGATAAGCACTAAAAGTACCCTATAAGAATATATTGGTTAGTAGAAGAACAGAGGTATAGAAATGCTAAGTATATATATAGTTAGCATTTAGTAGAAGTTTAGGAGTTAGAAGACTTAATACTTTAGCTAGAAAGATTCCTTATGGAAGAATACCTAGACGGATAATAGTAGTAGGAATGCTTAGAGAATATATGTCTATAGTATATTAAAGATAAAAAGCGAACTAAGTATTAGCCTAAGTTGGACTAAGTATAAATAGAATTAAGCAGCTAATAGTTAGGAAAAGTAGAGGCCTACAGGACTAGAGGGAGCTAGTAGTAAAGCCTTAGACCCTTAAAGGAATTTAAGGACAACACCTAAATTTATAAGTTAATTAGTAAGATTAATAGTTTAAGGTATTAATAGATAGTGGAGCAATAAGGAACTATATCTCACTAGTAGCAGTTAAAAGAATAGGATTACTATATAGATAAAAGGAGTAACCTTACCTATTAGTAACAATTTTAGGAGATCCGATAGCCTATAGAGGAGGTATTATTAATCTTAAAATAGGACCTATTTAGTTAACTATTAAAGGGAGATAGATTAAGATGTCTTTTAACGTATTACTATTAGGAAATAATAAGGCAGTACTAGGAATGCCTTAGTTATAGAAATATAATCTAAAGATTAATTAAATTACAGGTTAGGTTAATATTAGAGATACTTAATGCCGTAAAATATAATAATAGGCTAAAATAGTATGGTACTAAGTTAAAGCGATATATAAAAAGACTAAGCGAAGCTTAAGTTATATACTAAAAAGATACTATAAGTATAGCAAGAAACTATAGTTACTAAAAAGTAAGAAGCTGTTAAAGTATATAGTATAGGATTATAAGATAGAATTAGAACTAGGAATAAGTCTAAGGTTCTTTCTAATCTATAAGCTTACTAAAGAAGAAGGTAGAGCATTAAAAGAGTTTATCTAGGAAATTTTATAAAAGGGATATATTAGACTATCGCAGTTATTAATAGGTTATCTAGTACTATTTATACTAAAGAAAAATAGTAAACTAAGGCTGTGTATTAACTATAGACAGTTAAATAGCGTTACTAGGAAGGATAGGTATCTTTTACCCTTAATTAGCGAAATCTAAAATAGGATAGGTAACGTATAAATCTTTACAAAGATAGATCTAAGATAGGCATACTATTAGATTAGGATTAAGGAAGGCGATAAATAAAAGACAGCCTTTAGGTTAAAGGAAGGACTATATAAACTATTAGTAATATAATTCGGGCTTATAAACGCACTAGTAACGTTCTAAAAGCGTATTAATAATATATTAGGGGAACACTTAGATGAATTTATTATAGTATACCTTAACAATATTATTATCTACTTAATAACTAAGGAAGAATACGGGGAACACGTTAAATAGGTCTTAAAGAGATTATAAGAAAAATAGATGCTAGTGTGGTGGTGGACGCAGTCCCTCTCAGATAGGAAGTCACAATACTGTCTATCTATCGGTCGGTCGGTCAGTCGGTCGTCAGTCGTAATCAATCAGTAGGAAAGCAGTCAGTAAGAAGAAAGGAAAGAATGTATTTCGGTAGGTCGTCGTCAAGAGAAGGAGAGAAGCCGAAGGCTCGATATATACAGGAAAATGCTAAGGCACTAAGAAGTGGCCCATTTTACCCCACTACACTAGTAGCAATTAAGAAATGCAAGTTCTTTACTAGGAAGACCGATTTTATTGGATTTATTATTAAATTAGGCTAACTTAGTATAGATCTAAAGAAGATTAAGGCTATAGTAAATTAGTAAGAACTAGAGAACGTTATATAGTTAAGATTGTTTTTAGGGGTTTGCAATTACTGCAGAAGGTTTATAGTATAGTAGTTAAAAGATATTAAGCTATTTACGCAATTAACGAAGAAAGAAGAACTATAGGTATAGGGAGAGGAATAGTAAAAACTCTTTAAAAAAGGTAAAGAGTTATTTACCTAGGAGCTAGTTCTTAAGATTTATTAACTAGGACTAGAGACGGTTATAAAGATAGATATATTAGACTATATACTAGGGGCATACTTTATATAAAAATATTAAGATAGATAGCACCTAGTGGTATATTATAGTTGGAAGATAATACTACTAGAGTTAAACTATAACATCTATAATAAGGAGTTATTAGGTATAGTTACAGTACTAAAGAAATAGAGAGCATTCTTATAAGGTATAGAGAAACTATTTATAGTTAAGACAGATTATAAAAACCTAATAGGATTCCTAATAATAAAGAAACTTAACTAAAGATAGGTTAGATAGGCAGAGATGCTTATAGAATACTATTTTAAGATTTAGTATACTAAGGGTACAGATAACACGCGGGCAGACGCTCTAAGCTATAAAGCTGAACTATAGAACGATAAAAAGCCATTAGGGGCTTTACTGCGAAAAGATATAGATAGATTAATTAGGTATAATTATCTAAAGATTATAACAACTTAAGAAGAACTAGAAAAAGTTTATAAGTCACTAAAAAGCTTTTAGATATAAAGGATTCTAGAAGTATAGCTAGAAGATCTATAGACGGATATATACGAGAATTAAGAAGTAAAGTATATCCTAAGAAGCATAGCAGAATAATTTATAGAAGATTTCTATAAGGGATTAACTTAAGAATATAATAAAGCTATAGGCTTAGTGTTAAGACTCTGGAAGGAGTATATTATTAATAGAATTTAGGGCTTAGCGCGAAAAGTTATAAAGGAATATCTAGATTATTAAAGAAATAAACTAATAAGGCATAAGCTATATAGAGGGCTATAACCTATTAAAATACTAGAAAGACTATAGGAGGTTATATTATAGGACTTTATTATTAAGTTATTAAAGTTAAGAGATCCTATTACCGGATAAGATTATAACGTAATCTTAGTAATAGTAGATAAGCTTATAAAGTGGGGATACTTTATAGCATATACAGAAGAGATATTAGTAGAAGATATCGCTAAAATCTATATTAAAGAAGTATTTATAAGGCACAAAGTATTAAATAAGATTATATTAGATAGAGATTTAAGATTTATAGTAGTATTCTAGGAGGTATTTTTAGCGGAATAAGGAGTTAGAGCAGTAACTTCTACCGTATATTATCTATAGATAGACAGTTAAACGGAAAGATTAAATTAGACACTAGAGCAGTATTTAAGACACTATATTAATTACGTATAGAATAATTGGGTATCGTTATTACTAATTATATAGTTTGCATATAATGTAACACCTTAAGAAGAAATAGGTATATTACTATTTAAGGTAAATTACGGATATAAGCTAAGAATATTGTTGTTACTATAGTAAGTGAAGAAAATAAGTAGTATAGCGAAAGAAAGAATAAAGACGTTAATAAATCTTTATGTAGACTTTATGGAATTAGTAAAGAAAGTATAAGAGAAAATAAAAAAATACTATAACACTAAGAGATCTAAGGGACTAGATCTTAAGGAGGGAGATAAAGTATAGCTACTATATAAAAATTTTAAGAGTTAATAATTAAGTAAGAAGTTAGACTATGTTAGACTAAAACCTTTTAAAATTAAGTAAAGGATTTTACTAGTTACGTTTAAGTTAAACCTACTAGCTAAAATAAAGATTTACCCTATATAGCATATTATAATGCTAGAGCCAGTATATAGAAATATTAAGCTACTGGTTTATAAAGTAGATATATATAGAGGGTAAAAAGAAGACAAATAGTAAGTTTTAAAGATTGTTAATTATAAGGATATTAACAATAAAATTTAGTATAAGGTTAAGTAGATAGGCTATATTAAGACTACCTAGGAGCTACTAAAGAATTTAAAAAACGCTATAGGAAAGGTATAGGAGTATTAGAAGAAATTAGGTTAGGTAGTATTAATAAAGAAAGACTACTAAAG
>Ga0307515_10010782_pt1 | contig 17436 bp, 10 predicted proteins | sample 17_EM_MG_FD_194513 | JGI IMG/M metagenome (GOLD analysis project Ga0307515, IMG submission 194513) | Populus trichocarpa ectomycorrhiza microbial communities from riparian zone in the Pacific Northwest, United States - 17_EM | ecosystem: Host-associated > Plants > Roots > Unclassified | place...
ACTGCGTTTTGGTCTTTTTTGTTCGCTTTCTGCAAGGCGTGGTCTTTGGGCTTGGTTCCAGCTGTTCAGTATCGTACATTTTACTGTAACCATTAATCATTAAATGTACTTGTCTTGTCACCATGTTTTTGAAAAAAATCTAGGTTGATGAATTATTCAGTTAATTTGTGGGTTATAAGGTAAATTAGAATTGTTTTCAATTAAAATGACATTATTATTTTTTTTAAAGCATTTAGTGTTAATTAGTGGAACTTCATCGGGTTATTAAAAACTTGGTTGTGTAATTTGAGTTTTAATAGATTAATGTCTTGTATATGTAGTTTCTAATCCTGATTCCACGATTGATCCAAGATAAGTCATGGGCAGGTAAATTAAACTAGGGTGGATTGATTTATTTAAATTTTTTTTTTTTGGAACATGACCGAACCTAAATCCTAGTTCAAGGTTCAATCTTTTGAATCCGATCGGTATTAAAATAGTGGTCTTAATTCTATAGTTTTTAACTCCTATTCAAGAGTCAACTCGAGACAACTTATATGTTATAAGTTAGGTAGATTGATGTGAGTTAATTTGAGTTAACCTGATTTTTTATCTTATAAAAAAATAAAAATAATATTATTTTTAAAAAAGCAATTAAAAAAAAGTCACCAGATTTTGACCAGGGGCCATCCTTGATTTTTTATTGGGTCACTGAGTCAATTCTTCCTATGTTTTTGTTGAAACCCAGTCTAATCTAGACCTCGAGTCACCCGAATCACAAGTCAACCCACCAATCCAAACTGAGTCTTAAAACAATGCATGCGTGATTTAATTAGAAACTCGGCTTGAATCATGTTTATATCTCAAGTTTTTCAGGTCAATATGTTACATGTGTGGAGTTTAAAATGAATGAAAAATGATAAATTGATATTTGGCATTACACAAGGTTCAAGAAAGAAGGGATCTTTAATTTGTTTTTCAATAAATTGACTATAATTTAGTCTATAAAAATTAAGTGATTGATTTTTTATTATAGAAAATTATTAGATATGTTGTCCGTGCATGCTATGGGCCAAGAAAAAAACATTTGACGTAAAAAAAGTTCTAGATTTAAAAAACCCAAGTCTCGAGTAAATGGTTTAAATGACAATTTAAATAATATAAAAAAACAAAAAAAAACAAAATTGATAAAAAAATAAAAGATTAACATAACCATACATGAGCTTATTTGGATTAGTAAACAACTTAATGCTAACCCAATAAAAGAAAAACCATAAAAAAAAAAAGAAGCAAGACTTCAAAACAAAAAAGAGATGAAAACTCAGAGTAAAAAAAAGAAGGAAAAAAAACTAAAAAAACTCAGGCGAACCTTCTAAACCTGGTCTAATATTAAAAACTTGCAACTTATTGAATCATGGACTTGATTTCAATCAAAAAACTTAATTGTCAAACATTTTAATTTTAAAGGATGAAATCATTAAAAAATATATTAATAAATAAACTTGAAAAAGCAAAAAATAAAAAAAGAACAAAAAGAATGAGGATAAAATTTGAGAGAAAAACAGATAAAAATGATGAAATTTGAAAAAAATTAAAATAATCTCAAACAAAATAAATAGCAATTAAAAGAATGAGTATCAATTTTAAAAGATAAAAAAAATCATAGGGTATGAAATTGAAAAACATTTTGATAGGTTATTTATAGATTAAGAAATGGTAGGAGGTAATACTAGAAAACATTATAGAGAGCTAACCCAATAGAATCAAACCAAGAAAATAAAAAAAACAAAAAATAAATTAAAAATAAGCTAAAAAGAAGATAAAAAAAACTTAAACAAACCCGGATGAACCTCCTGAACTTGATCTAATCTCTAAAACCTGTAAATTGTGAAATCTTGGATCTGGGTTTATTAAGAAACTTAACTCTTAACAAATTTAATTTTTAAGGATGAAGACACGTAAAAACCATTAATAAAAAAACTTGTACAAGGAAAAAAAAACAAAAAAACAAGGATAAAATTTGATAGAAAAATACCCGAGGAGGATGAAATTTGAAAAACTAAAAATGACCCCAAACAAAATAAATTGCAATTAAGAGAATGATGACCAAATTTGAAAGATTAAAAAATTATAGAATGTTAAATTAAAAAAAATAATAATTTGATAGATTATTCATGGATTAAAAAATATTAGGGGGTGAAATAGAAAAAAATTATTGAGGGTTAACTCAATAGAATCAAAATGTAAAAAAAGAAAAAAATACTTAAAAAAATAAAAAAATAAGAAAACATCAATTTAGAAAAAGAAAAAAAACCAAGAAAACCCGGCGAATCTTTTAAACTTGGTTTAATTTCTAAAAGTTGCAACCCGTAAAATATTTGACCTAGATTCAGTTAAGAAGCCTAATTCTTAAAAAATCAATAAAAAATAGCGAGGATAAAATTTAATATAAAAAAACCCAAGGAGAATGCAATTTTAAATTTTTTAAAAAAATAGTGCCAAATAAAATAAAAAATAATTAAAAGAACGAGGCCAAATTTTAAAGATAAAAAAAATAACAATTAAAAGAATGATAACCAAATTTTAAAAATAAAAATGTCATAGAGGGTGAAAATTGAAAAACATTTATAAAAACCTAGTAAACCTGAGCAAATACATAAACCTTGTCAAATTTGAAAAACTTGCAATCCATGAAACCCTGAATTCGCATCCAATCAAGGAGTTTATTATGAGCCAATTTTAAAATATAAATTTTAATAAGTTGTTAAAGTAAAAAAAAATAGCAATAAAAAGAATAAGGATTAAATTTGATAGGAAAAAAAATCAAAGGAGGGTGAAATCATAAATAAAATCATTTATGATTTAAAATAAAAACTTGTCAAGGCTAAAAAATTCACAAAAAAAAGAGGGATAAAATTTAATAGGAAAAAAGCAAATGAAAGTGAAATCGTAAAACAAAATCAATTGAAAAACATGATTCCAAACAAAAAAAATCAAAATTAAAATAATAGGGATCAAATTCAATATATTATTCAAGATAAAAAAATCATAATAAAAAGAAAAAGGGATTATATCTGAAGAACCAACAAATTAAAGGGTTGTTCTTGAATTTTTAAGGGGTTGTTGCGAAAATCTAGGTGAAGGAGAGAGAAGTTGAGGGGGAAAGAAATGGCTGCTAATGCAAAACCACCACGAATCTTAGTACATGCGTCGTCTTATCTAACTCGGGATGCCGAGACCTTTCAAATGTCACCCAAACGGTGCGGGGGGCCTCTACACGCTGGCTCATGTCGTGCATGCATTAGCATGTTTTTTTAATTATATTTAATAAATATAATTTTACAATAATACTCTTATGCACCCTTGAATTTCCTATCACATGGCTAAAGACATAATTTTAACCTCCAATAAAATTAGTATGGTGCTATATTCTCCACTCTAGACTCATAAATTAGTGTGACACCATTTTTCTTATTAATGACTACCTTTTGTATGGGCACCTACTTCCCTCTCCAATTACTTACGAGCACCAACCTCTTCAATAAAATTAGAATGGTGCTATAGTCTCTTTAACTGACTCACAAATTATTAGTGCAACACCATCTTTCTCGTCAATGACTACTTCCTGTATGGGCATCTACTTTTCTCTCCAATTACTTATGGCCACTAATCTCTTCATTAATAATACAACAAGACACAATAATCAACCACTCAACTTTTAATGTGCCTTTCACATTTCTCCAATGCTCTATATTCCTTGCACATTTTATCTTATATTTACTAACTTAAACATTAAATAGTTATTGTTTCGTCTGAGAACTTGTAGTTAAGTTTTTCATATTAAGAGTGTGTTTGAGAGTGTGGTTGTGGTTGCTTTTCAAAATGTTTTTCATTTCAAAATAATATATTTTTTTATTTTTTAAAAATTAATTTTGACATTAGTATATCAAAATTATTTAAAAACATAAAAAAATATTAATTTTAAATAAAAAAATTAAATTTCTAAAAAGAACACGATTTCAACTGCGTTCCCATCGTACCTTAAAAGTCATCTAATGTTGCATCACCCAGGCCAGCCCGTCGGTAGTGTATGGTTTATTAGATGGGTTTGCTTTTAGCAAAAATGGCATCACAGGCCTAGTCCATTTTCATGGATTCCAAATGCTACTCAACTTATTTCTGTTCAACATCTTTTACCTAGGACTTGGTCCAAATGTCTTTTTTTGGGAACAGGGTTTTGGTTTTGAGGCCATTATGAACTAAGGCCTACCAAACTTTCTGAGCACGAGCTCTCATCATGCCAGGAATTTGTTCAAATCCAATGACTTCTGTTTTGGTGTTGCCCTTATTCTACTCTCCGAGCAAAATTGGAAGAGATGAACTTTCCAAGCTTTTGATTCATTCATCAATGGTGGGGTTGCCTGCATTCCTAGCCCTCCTCTTGACTGAGATCGAAGTATCAGAAAACTTGAGAAAGTGAGAACTAAGGAAGTATGAACAGTTACCACAGCTGGGACTTGCGACTGAGAAACATTGGAGAGCAGAGTGGATCTTATCTTTCCCAAAAAATAAAAATAAAAAGTTAGATTTTTTCTTTTCCAAATTAAAACTTTATTGCTTTAAGTTCATATCTCATCTTGAAAACACCAGCTTGTTACAAATTTCTTGCTGTGTAATCCCAAAGGTAGCCAGCCAGCCCTAATGCCACTAGTTTCAGCACGTATTTTCATCAAATACCACCAACAATTTAGTATTTTTTTAATGGTCTACTATTGCTTGTACATATAAGAAATAATTCAAATTTATTTCTCAAATAATATCAACAATTTATGACATTAACTTTGTGGAATGGATCTCTCTAAAAAATTAAATCAATGCACCGTTAACTATTTTATATATTTTGATTAACGTGGGTGTCTGGATCAGTTTGCGCGCACCTCGATTAATCTCACGAGCCCTGAAGTTAACGAACATGTAAGTCTCTAGTGGTCATCATGTTAGCAACCATAAGGCTTGAATCTGAGACCACAGGGAGAGCAAATCTCTTGGTCCCAAACTCTTACCACTGAATTACCTACTAGATGGTTATTATTTTAATATTTAGTGGCACTTGGAGCACTTGTTATGGGATTAGTTGTTGATATTTAGAAATAGTTATAAAATCTTAATTCTTAATCTAATCACCATTGTACTATTAGATATTTATAAAAAGTTTGAAATTCAAAATTATCTAATTATTACATCAATAATCAACACAAAATAACAATAATTAATCCTATAACAGTTTCTCTAAGCTAACAATAATTAATTCAATAACAACAATTGAGTTCAATTAAGAAGTTTTAATGAAATTTTACATTTGAAATATTTTAAATATTAAGAGATTCAATATATAAAAAGAAATCAAATATTAACTTTTCTGTTTTATTACACTAAAAAGAAAAAATTAGTATTATTTTCTAAAATAATTATTTATCTATTTTTAATAGATATTTGAAGAAATAAGACCACAGCAATGCAAGTAATCTAAAAAAATTTGAATTCTATTTTTTAATATTTAAATTGAATTTATTTATTAATTAGATTTAAATTAATCAGAAATAGAAAATTTGTTACAAACAGTCTTTGAGCCTTAATTAAAATACACATTATAAAGACAATATGATCCCAAGGGATAAACTTGTCATGTTAGACATAAACTGATCAGGTGATTCCTTCCAGAACACTCAAACGTACATTCCAACTCACTTGCAACCAAAAATGATTAGAAAAAACACATCCTGAACCCCATCCCATGCAAGTAACCAATAAAATCACCTCAAAGACCCAAAGAAACCTCCTTTATATGCTCTCCTCCACTCCTTCCTCCTCAATTCCCTCTCCCCTTCAGATCCCACTTAAAAACCATTTCAGGAACCCCAAAGAGGTGCAAACTTTGGTGCCAAAATGAGAGAAATCCTTCACATTCAAGGGGGTCAATGTGGGAATCAAATTGGGGCCAAGTTTTGGGAGGTGATCTGTGATGAACATGGGATTGATCAGTCAGGGAGGTACAGTGGAGACTCAGATCTTCAATTGGAGAGGATTAATGTGTATTACAATGAAGCAAGTGGTGGAAGATATGTGCCACGTGCTGTTCTTATGGATCTTGAACCTGGTACCATGGATTCAGTCAGATCTGGTCCTTTTGGACAGATTTTTAGGCCTGATAACTTCGTTTTTGGCCAATCCGGTGCTGGTAATAACTGGGCTAAAGGGCATTACACTGAAGGAGCTGAATTGATTGATTCTGTTCTTGATGTTGTCAGGAAAGAAGCTGAAAATTGTGATTGCTTGCAAGGTAATTTTTTTTAAAGATGTCTTTTTTAGTGCCTTTTGTGTTGTTTTGATTGAACCCTTGTGAGTTTTGTTTATTTTGCTTGTTTGATATTGCATTGGGAGGGATTAATGCTTTGAGAAATGGCTTTGGATTGTTTTGATTGGATATATCTATTTTTTTTAAATGGTTTTGGTTAGTTTGTTAGAATACAAAGAATACAAGTGGGTTTGATTGGATCTGGTCTTATATTCAGGTTTTTTGAGATTTTTCTTGGTGCCGTTGATTTTTTGTATTATGAAAATGAGGGGCTTTTCATTTTTGTTTTGTTTAGCTTGCTGGGAAGCTAAATGTGTGTTTATGATGGTGCCTCCATGACTTGTTCTTTCATGTTGTTCAATGACATCGTAATGCTGGACTAAATCCTGTTTTCTGGTTTTGCTGACTGCTCCATATGCTAGGCTAGTTCTGAATTTTTTTTGGCTGGAAACTTGTGTCGTTGGTTTTCACAGCTGATAACAGATAATGAGAAAATGATCTTCCGGGACTTGAAGTATGTAACAAGGTCTATTTAGATTCAAGTGTGGTTTATACTCATGGTTGGAAGTTTGGTTTCTATCTTTTTCATGATTTGGTTTTTGTTTGCAATTTTCCGTGTTTCTCTTTAATTTGTGGTCATTTGATTGGTATACCATCATTGTTTTTTCTCTTAAATTTAAGTTCTATCTAGAACTGTCCTTTCTCATTGATGCTACATTTTTAGTTTTCCTGTCTGTTTTCAAGAATCATTTAATATATTTGGTGGAACAGGATTTCAAGTTTGCCATTCTTTGGGTGGAGGCACTGGTTCTGGCATGGGAACTCTTCTTATTTCTAAAATTCGTGAGGAGTATCCTGATCGCATGATGTTGACATTTTCCGTCTTCCCTTCACCTAAGGTATCTGACACTGTTGTTGAACCATACAATGCAACTCTTTCTGTCCACCAGCTTGTAGAAAACGCTGATGAATGCATGGTTTTGGACAATGAAGCTTTGTATGACATCTGCTTCCGCACTCTCAAGCTTGCTACCCCCACTTGTAAGTTAATTGAAAGCGCTTTCTGTGAACTGAAAGACATAATTTAAAGATATTAAATCTGGAATTAATTAAAAGAACCATCTGGCCTTTTCTACCTAAAGATTGAAAATGAATGTTGAGATGGACAACAATAATAAAATGCTTAGTTCTTAGTTGGCTGCTCACTTCTCGTTCTCATTGGTGGTTGATAGGGAATTGATTGCTTGTGACTTCTTATTTTTTATTGGTATTTAAATCCACATGGTTTGCTGTCTCTCCTTGCCTCTAACCTAGACAACCACCACCCCCTATGCCCCACAAATAAAGATGACAACAACAACTTCTATTGTACAGCTTGCTGTTCACTTATTCTTCTTCCCTCTTCCAGAATATGCAATATCTTCAGCTCAATTTGATTGCAGATAATACACATGTAATTCATACGAACAGATGCATGATATGTGTACATGAACATGCCCAAACACATGCATGTATGTTCCATGTAAGGTTTTGAAGCATCATGATCTGACTCTGGTACCTTATGTTTTGTTTTGCCATATCCCAGTTGGGGATCTTAACCATCTCATTTCTGCCACCATGAGCGGTGTCACATGCTGCCTTCGCTTCCCAGGACAGCTGAACTCTGACCTACGAAAGCTCGCAGTTAACCTTATCCCATTCCCTCGTCTTCATTTCTTCATGGTTGGATTTGCACCCTTGACATCAAGAGGATCACAGCAATACCGTGCTCTGACTGTGCCTGAACTAACCCAGCAAATGTGGGATGCCAAGAACATGATGTGTGCTGCTGACCCACGTCATGGCCGTTATCTAACTGCTTCAGCCATGTTCCGTGGTAAGATGAGCACTAAAGAGGTCGATGAACAAATGATAAATGTCCAGAACAAGAACTCGTCATACTTTGTTGAGTGGATTCCCAACAATGTAAAGTCCAGTGTATGTGACATCCCACCGAAGGGTCTGAAGATGGCATCCACTTTCATAGGGAATTCAACTTCAATCCAGGAGATGTTCAGGCGTGTCAGTGAACAATTCACAGCTATGTTCAGGCGCAAGGCTTTCTTGCACTGGTACACTGGCGAGGGAATGGACGAGATGGAATTTACTGAGGCTGAGAGTAACATGAACGATCTGGTTGCTGAGTATCAGCAATACCAGGATGCAACTATCGATGAAGAGGAGTACGAGGAGGAAGAGGAAGAGGAACATGATACTTAAGATAGCTTGAAATTCTTTTCACTATGTCTCAAGTATGTATTTCCCTGGCTCTATTTAAGTGAGTGAAATGTTTCTCATTGGGGGGTCAAACTAGATTGACTTGCTGATGTATGGGTTGTGGTTCCTTGTATTGAAGATGGGATTTCGTGACTCCTTTTGCTTTTAAATTTGAATGATGGATGTCTTGTATTTAGTAGACGAGTGTTTGGTCATCTATCACTTCAAACTTGTAGCATTTTTCCTTGGATTAATTTGTGTGATAGGCATGGTTTTCTTAGCAAGGCAGGTTCTCGTGGCATTATAAATGCCATTAGTGTTGCAAGGGGGGAATTGTAATTTTTTTTCCTATTTGAGTGTATATCTTTAGTTTTTCGATTTGAATGTTTGTATCTTTAAAAACTTGCAATGAGTGCTTTTATTTCTTCTTTTTTTAAAAATCGTGGAGACCATAACCGACTAGATAAGATAATGAAAAGGAAACAAAATAAATAAAAATATAGGGTTTATGGACAACCAGAGCCAGTAGGATCTGCAACACAAAAATCTTGCAATGGGCTAGGATCAAAGGCAGTGGCCAGGGCACAAATGATGGCTAGAAAACTTGCAGTAGCAACAAAATGTGGCTAGCCATATCAATTCTTTGGGGTACTAAAAAGAGACTGGTAAACTACGTACAGCATTGATCATTGATGTAGTATGTACGCAGGAACTCTTCCTATATATGGCGATGGATCGACAGTCCAAGAATTTAGTCTTCGAAGGAAACTTGCCGCCGTCCAATGCCCATGTCTTTGGGGTACCCAAGACAAGGCTGGTAGATTACACATGCACCAAGAGTCGTAAGAACAAGGAAATGCCAATGAGTTGTTCCTTGCTTGTTAATATATGGAATAATTTTATTTTCTTGCATTATTTTTTATTACAAACTCGTGAAAGCAACACCAACCATGCATGAACAAGGAAAATTCAGAATTTAACTGTGGAACTGTGCTCTAAGTTTCTCAACAATGGACTTGTCGACATTATAAGCCTTGGCTAGAACATCATCACCAATGGGTGGATTGGTTCCAAATATATTGCTAGGAATAGCAATAAAACCAGGGTTCTGGCTGTTCAAAGAAGCAATAGCAGCAGCAGTTCCGTTGCCCACATTACTCAAGAAATGAGCAAGTCCTATGGGAAAAACAAAGACGTCTCCCTGCTCAAGGACCTTGGAAAAGAGCCTGTTTTCCGGGAAAGAGGACACAAACCCAACAAGGAGGCTGCCTTCCAAGACGGTAAGAATCTCACTTGCACGAGGGTGAATGTGAGGAGTGACGAGACCACCTTGTGCGAAGTCAAAGCGAATGAGTGTGAGTCCAAGGGTGTTTAGGCCTGGTATTTGGGCGACAGAAGCTGATGTAACAGAGGAGCCAGAGGGGTTTGATGTGTTGCCAGGAACATGGAAGCCTCCAGAGAAAAAATTATCAGGCTTTACCAGCTTCGGATCCAGGCAAGCTAGGCCATAATCACAAAAGAATATGTTAGTGGGAGCACTCACTAGACTTGGCTAAAAATAAAATGAAAGCATAATTTATTTCTTGAATATGATTAAAGCTAATTAATTGCAGTGTAATTTTGAGTAAATCAATTAGACCCCCACCTGAGCTAGTAGGATCTGCAACACAGAAATCTTGCAGTGGACCAGGCTCAATGCCGGCAGCGGCCAAGGAACAGGAGATGGCTAGGAAGCTAACAATCACCAAGATCTGGGAAGCCATTTGGATTGCTTGGGGATGGAGATTGAGGCAGAAACAGAAGTGACTGGAGATTTGAGTGCTATTCTTTCAAGGACTAATATGTATAGTGAATTTTGTAGGGTAGATATGGATTTATTTTAAATTCTTTACGATTTGAGAATCGATGCATTAAGTTCTTATTTGATTTCGGATATTATGTGGGAATAAATTTGTTAGCTAAGAAATTAAAATCTCAGATTCGAAGAATATGGAAAGGTAAAAAGGGAAATGAAATTCAGTAGTCAAATTCTGTAATGGATATTATATATTAAAACAGAGAAAGAAATCAATTATATTTATAATAAGATAAATCAATTAATTCCATGAACTTCTCTAACAAATCCCAAGATTTATCTCCATTATTTTTTGGTTGATTCTTGTGTGTAAAGTCAAGATACTTTTCAATAATTAAAATCCCCCTCAAAGCTGTCCTTGTGCTTGTTTAAAACCTCAAAAATTTAAAAATGAAGTAACGGTTGTTTTTAAAAGACTTTTCATTTTAAAATATATTAAAATAATATTTTTTTATTTTTTAAAAATTATTTTTAACATTAACATATCAAAATGATTTACAAACATCAAAAAAATATTAATTTGAAACAAAGAAAAAAATAAAAAAAATTTCAATTTTTTTTAAAAACGCTTTCAAAACGCAATGCCAAACACACGTAATAGAGTTGGTTTGATAATTGTTTTAAAATATATATAATATATATAAAATAAATAAAAATATATTTAATTAAAAAGACACCAACATAAAATAAATTGTATCTTGAATAGTTTTAGAAAGAATTTTATATTTTTAAAATATAAAATATATAAAAAATATCTATTCTATTTTTATTATCTCTATTTATTTTATCTCAAAACAATTGAATTTTATCTCGTAATAGTAATTCAACGCTACCTAATATTTCTCCTCCTTTCAAATGCTATGATATTCAACCATTTTTCATGGTAAAATGAAGAAACCAAGCATGGCACTATGCATAAGCTAAGGATGACTTCCTGTTTATTATTTATTTTACAGTGTGATCGCAGTTGCTTTTCAAATAATTTTTTGTGTTGAAATGCATACTAATGATTTTTTTTATTTTTTAAAAATTATTTTTGACATCAGCACATCAAAACGATTCAAAACATACAAAACATATTAAATTTTAGCAAAAAACAAAAAAAAAAAAATTTAAATTTCTTGGGAACGCGGTTTGCACCGCGTTCCCAAACGGTGTAGTACTACTTGTAGTTTAGTTAAAATAATTAGTTAGTCCTTGTATTTTTAGAAACTATATATTTAATCTCTATATTTTTAAATTCATTTAAAATTCAACCATTATTCCATTTTATGCTTGTTTTCAACTTATTTTGATTTCTTCTTTATTTAAAAAAAATAGAAAAGATAGAAATAATTAGATAGGATGAAAGAGTTTTTTAGTACAAAATACTATTATGGTCAACCCTAATCAAAGGACCATTTAATCATTTTTGATATTATAGAAATTAATTGATTTATTTTATTAAACTACAAGGACTTAATTATAATTAACATTTGATTGTGGTCAAGCTCCTTAAAAACTTTCTAGAACATGCCAAATAAAAAAATAAAATATTTGGACTCTCTTAGCGGCAAGATCAAGCAAGGAGATTCACTGAATTATTATTATATTAAATATTATTTCTATTTTCTTAAAAACAAAATTCCAATGCTTGAGCTTTGACTAATCAAAGATTTGTGTGAGGAAATGTGCAATAACCGAGGAAAGCAGTTTTTCAATGCTTTTGGTTTAACATAAGGCATTGTAATTAAAATACCTTATGCAATGACTTATAACACACGACTCTGCATATGCTCATGATGACTGCAATATGCATTGCTCTAAACTTCCATGTCTGAATACTTTTCAACTTAGATTAGGTAAGTTCTTGGTAGTGTTGATAGAAGCAGAACAATATTTAAAAGCCAAAAACATGAATAATGGTCAAACTTGAATTATATGGTTCCTCAATTACTGATCAAAATAGTTTATAACTCCCACTTGCTGTTGACAAGAAGCTGATCAGTTCGCCTGAATAAAGTCAATCTCTTGCAGGTTCCCCATGCTCAAAAAACAATGGAGATGGCTTCTCTAAACTCTTCCTTGTTGCCATTATTGTTTCTTCTTCTCTTATCTTTCTCATGGTTAACCCTAGCCCATCCTCATGAGGGTTTTCTTCAGTGTCTTTCCTTTCATTTTCAAGACTCCACAGCCATTTCTAAGCTCATTTACACCCCAACAAGCCCCTCATATTCTTCTGTCTTGCAGTTCTCGGTTCAAAACAATAGGTTCAATACAACTTCTGATCCAGAACCTGTAGTTATCTTTACGCCAACGAATGTATCCCACGTTCAGGCTGCGATTTATTGCTCCCGAAAGCAAAACTTGCATATTAGAATTCGGAGTGGTGGCCATGATTATGAGGGCCTTTCTTATGTATCATATTCACTCCCATTTGTGATCGTTGATCTAATCAATCTTCGAAAAGTCGCAGTTGATGCAAGGCATAAAACTGCATGGGTCCAGGCTGGTGCATCTCTCGGCGAAGTTTACTATAGAATTGCTGAGAAGAATAGAACTCTTGCCTTTCCAGCAGGAATTTGGCCTACTATTGGTGTTGGTGGTCACATTAGTGGAGGAGGATATGGCATGATGATGCGGAAATATGGCCTTGCTGCCGACAATGTCATTGATGCTCAACTGATTGATGTTAAAGGTAGAATCCTTGACAGAGCATCGATGGGAGAAGATCTATTTTGGGCCATTCGAGGCGGTGGAGGAAATACTTTCGGTGTTGTTGTCGCATGGAAATTGAAGTTGGTTCCAGTTCCACCTACAGTGACTGTCTTCACTGTCCCAAGAACCTTGGAACAAAATGCGACAAACCTTGTCCATCGGTGGCAATCGGTTGCGAGTAAGCTTCACAAAGATCTCACTATTGCCTTAGTCCTAAGGAGAATCAATTCTAGTGAAGAAGGAAAGACAACAATATTAGCTGCATTCACTTCCTTGTTTCTTGGTGGAGTTGATAGACTCCTTCCATTGATGCAAGAGAGCTTTCCCGAGCTCGGTTTGGTTAAAGAAGATTGCATCGAAATGAGCTGGATCAAGTCTGTCCTTTATGTTGTCGGATTCCCAAGTAATGCATCCTCGGATGTTTTGCTAGGTAGGACTCCTCTAACTAACAGAAACTTCAAAGGAAAATCTGACTATGTTAAAGAACCATGCCGGAAACTGCATTAGAAGGGATTTGGGAACGATTCCTTGAAGCAGATATCGACACGCCTCAAATGGTCTGGGCTCCTTATGGAGGAAAAATGGATGAGATCTCAGAAACTAGCATTCCATTTCCACATCGATCCGGGAATCTGTACAAGATTCAACACTTGGTGTTTTGGGATGAAGAAGGCAACGAGGCATCTAAGAGGCATATAAGCTGGATCAGAAGGCTTTACGATTACTTAACTCCTTATGTTTCAAAAAACCCTCGAGCTGCATATGTCAATTATAGGGATCTTGACATAGGCATAAACAATATTCAAGGAAACACAAGTTATCGACAAGCAAGTATTTGGGGTATCAAATACTTTGACAATAACTTTGATAGGTTAGTGTCTGTGAAGACTAGAGTTGATCCTGCTAATTTCTTTAGAAATGAACAAAGCATCCCACCTCTCTCTTCCTAGCAAAAGGAGGGAGATAGGGAGAGATGAAATTAAATGATAATAAAGATGTTGTCAAAAATAGTTTTTTTCCTTCATTTTTATCACAATTTGTGGCCTGCGATTTCACGCATACACAGTCTAATTAGCTTGGTGAAAAATTGTGTTCCCATATCTTTCACTTTGTCCCTTGGCTAGTTAGCTCAGTGAAAAATTAACATCGGTTATCCAGATTTTGTAATGAAAAAGGCTTTTCCTCTACAGCCAGCACATTCTACAGGTTCTTGCTGCTGAGTATTGCAATTCGACGTAGTGTTTCTGACTGGTTTACTCATAGTTGAAGACAGAAACAGAGAGCTGAAACAGAGGAAAACAGGGTGGTTTCAAAAGGAAAACAGAGAAAACAGAGTAATTTCCAAATCAGAAAGAAAATACAAGGGGTAAATGTTAAAAACTTTGACCAAAATATGAATTAATGGTGAGACTTTAAAACTCCAAACCTTTGAAAATGACTCATAATAACATAGAAATTCCAATGAATTGCAATATTATAAGCATTCTTTAATTTCATATGTTGATTAAATGTGCTTACATTATTGACTAATTGAAATAATTAAGTAAAAGAAGTTTGGTGAATCAAAATTCAGAAGTTTGGGAATTAACTAATCAAAATTGGAAGGAAAAGGTCAGAATCTTGGAAAGAAATTTCAGAAAGGCTCGTTGCATGTGTGGATGATGAGATACCGTTTCGTATACTACGTTATAAAATAGGATCATCTCCATTTGAACACAATTTAATAGCTTTCATCTTGATTTGTTGTCAATGCAGATAACCGATAGTCCTGGAGGAAATACTTTGTTATTTGCAGTCATTCTTCAACTTCAAGTTTCTTGCGACGCAAGTTCAAACATCGATTAATTTACTTTTTCTACTTTTAATCTGTTATTACAAATTTCTCTTTCTTCCTATGGTAGCACTTCTCCTCAGTTCTATAAATAAGATGGTTCCCAGCAGGGCTCTATGCTAAAAATCAAATGATCGAAATGATTTCTCTTAGTTCTTCAATGCTGCCACTTCTGTTTGTTCTTCTCTTTTCATTCTCATGGGTGACTTCAGCTCACACTCATGAAGATTTTATTGAATGTTTTTCCCTTTACGTTGAAGACTCCACAGACATTTCCAAAGTCATTTACACCCAGAATGACTCTTCATATGCTTCTGTGTTGCATTTCGCAATACGAAACCTTAGGTTCAATTCTACTACCCTAAAGCCTCTTGTCATTGTTACACCGACGAATGTATCACACATTCAGGCTGCCATTCGTTGTTCCCAGAAAAATAATTTACAAATTAGAATTCGAAGTGGTGGCCATGATTTTGAGGGTCTCTCTTACATGTCTGTTCTGCCGTTTGTCATCCTTGATCTAATCAATTTTCGATCAGTCACCATTGATGTAACTAATAAAACTGCATGGGTTCAGGCTGGTGCAACTGTAGGGGAACTTTACTATCACATTGCTAAAAAAGGTAGAACACTTGCCTTCCCAGCAGGTATTTGCCCTACTATGGGTGTTGGGGGACACTTGAGTGGTGGAGGGTATGGAGCGCTGCTTCGTAAATATGGTCTTGCTGCGGATAACGTAATTGATGCAGAATTAATTGATGCTAATGGTAGAGTTCTTGATAGAATATCGATGGGAGAAGATTTGTTTTGGGCCCTTCGAGGAGGTGGAGGAAACAGCTTTGGAGTGGTTATTGCGTGGAAAATAAAATTGGTTGAAGTTCCACCTACGTTGACAGTCTTCAATGTCTTAAGAACCTTGGAGCAAAATGCAACCCAACTTATCCATCGGTGGCAATACATTGCAAATAAGCTCCATGAAGATCTCATGATCACGACATATATAAGAAGAGTTAATTCCAGTCAAGGAAATCCAACAATACAGGCTACATTTGCAGGTTTCTTTCTTGGAGGGGTGGACAAGCTTCTTCAATTGATGAATGAGAGCTTCCCCGAGCTTGGTTTAGCAAAAGATGATTGCCTTGAAACAAGCTGGATTGAGGCTATCATCCTTAACAGATTTCCAGGTAATACATCTTTGGAACTGTTGCTTGATAGGACTCCTCGATTTGTAACAAATTACAAAGCGAAATCTGATTACGTCAAGGAACCTATGCCTGAAATTGCTTTGGAAGGTATATTTGAAAGGTTCTTGGAAGAGGACATTGAAACACCTAGACTGCTATTAGTTCCTTATGGAGGAAAGATGGACCAGATTTCTGAGTCTAGCTCTCCATTTCCACATAGAGCTGGAAATATATACAAGATTGAGCATCAGGTGTCTTGGAGTGAAGAAGGCAAGGAGGCATCTAAAAGGCACGTTGATTGGATTAGAAGGCTTTACAGTTACATGACTCCTTACGTTTCGAAAAATCCTCGAGAAGCATATATCAATTATAGGGATCTTGACATTGGAATGAATAGCCTGGCAGGCAACACAAGTTATGAACAAGCAAGCATTTGGGGTAGGAAGTATTTCAAGAACAACTTTGACAAGCTGGTACGCGTGAAGACTGCTGTTGATCCTGCTAATTTCTTCAGAAATGAGCAGAGTATTCCACCTCTCTCGTCCTGGTGATCGGAGGGGGATAACACATACAGGGTTGGAAGAAGATTCATCACACTAATAACATAATTTTCTGTTTTAGATGTCTATAAAGTTTACTTCATCAACATTTATTGCATGGCATTTCATGCATGGTCCAATATTTTGATCATTGTAATAAAAATAAGTATGGTCAATGGAGATATGTGATTTGAATGAATAAAATTTCCTTCTATGATGATCTAAATTGTGAGATTTCATTCAAATTAAATATGATATGTTGCTCTTGTATTCTTATAGTTCGATCTTCTCCCTTGGCATAACGAAGAATTGGTCTTGGTCAATGCTTATGCTCTTGAAGTGGGATATGTATCAAAGGCTTTCAAGAGAAAATTCGGAAGTGTCTAATGGGTCTTCTGATAATAATAAAAAACATAAATTTTAATCCTATTATTGGACAGGGCTAAAATTTTATGTGTGTTTTACATGTTTCTTATGAGGTTAGCTGGCTAGCACCAACTGAGGTCAAGAACATGTTCAAATTAAACCTAGAAAATGCTGTTTCGGAATTTTCTCTGGTTATTTTAGGATTCCTTTTTTAATTAGGTTTCAAAGTGTTATTTGATTTAGGTTCTTTCGGCTCCTATTTAAATAGTTTTATATGTTAATTTTCATGAGATTAAACAAATTGGAATAGTCAAGAATTATTGATATTTTGAATTCATCAAATCAGTTGCAATTTATTTGTTAAAAGTATTTCA
>Ga0307515_10010783_pt1 | contig 17436 bp, 7 predicted proteins | sample 17_EM_MG_FD_194513 | JGI IMG/M metagenome (GOLD analysis project Ga0307515, IMG submission 194513) | Populus trichocarpa ectomycorrhiza microbial communities from riparian zone in the Pacific Northwest, United States - 17_EM | ecosystem: Host-associated > Plants > Roots > Unclassified | place...
TAAGAATTACGGGCTGCTAGCTATTAAAAACGGAAGTTAAAACAGAAAAAGATATAGAAAGATAGCGAGCGGGTGAAGAAGAGGTAGAAGACGGTTAAGTGGGTAAGGCAGCTAGAGGGGAAGTTAGCCGTAGGGGTAGCCGCAGAGGTAGCTATAGGGGCAGCCGTAGGTATAGGGGAGGAAGCTATAAAGGAGGAAGGGGAGATGTGGGATAAGGAGGCCCTAGACGCCCTATTTAATAAGATAGTCCAATACTTAGTTATAAATAGCTACATCTCCGCTATTACTAAGCTTTATATATGGTAGTTAAAAAGCAAGACCTCGCAGCCGCTATAGGGGGCGAAGCTCTTAGTAGTACTAGATAGCGTCCGCCGTAATAAGGACCAGATTTAACGCGTTAACTTTATTAATTAAGGCCTATTTATAATTACTAGCGGCTATAATATTAAAAGGCTTAAAAAGGCGATTACTTAGTACTAGGAGACGGGCTCTAAGATACTAGGTTTAGTTAAGTCTTACCTTCAAACTACAGCTAAGCATTTATTAGGTTCGTATATACCCTACCTAGTCTATATAGCTGCCGTTTTCTAACCCATTTCTTAGGCTATACTACCGTTACCTATAGTAAAAGTAGATAAGACGTTCAGCTTGCTAACTTTATTCTTATTAAACTAGAGAATAAAGGGCCTAAACTAGATAAGTTAGCGCCGTGTATAATTATATTAATAATATAAGGGAAGCAGAATTAGTACGGTAAGGTTAAGTATATAGGCTATATACGGAACGCTAACCCTATCCTCTACCCCCTCTCTACAGTAGCCTTCTACTTCTTTAACCGCTAGGGTAAAGATAGCGCTAAGAGCTTCCTATCCTTTTAGCAGCTAAAGGACTACTATAACCTATACGTCTTCCCTGGCAGTATTAAAGTACTATAACGGCCGCTAAGTTATTATACGCAGTTTAAATAGAATAAAAAGATATTCTAGGGGGTAGGAATTTACTTAAAGGAGAAGACCTATAGCGCCTATAAGCAGAGCGTCTAGTATACCGAGCTTAGCGGCGTTAAGGAGACCTAAATTAGATGGGCTAGACGCTAAAATACGGACGCGATAACAGGAGCCTACCTTAGCTACTTACCCTATGCGTTTATGCGGTCAATTACTAACTTCCTAAAGAAAGGAAAGGGCTACTTTCTCCCCCACACACGGGAGGTGCCAGAGGAGGCCCTCTATTTAAAGATATGGCCTAAGACTAACGTCTAGCTAAAACGTATAGAGGCCTACTACCTAGGTAGGGCTAATAATAAGGTCGTATAGCTTAACCTTACGGGCTTAGGATTTCTACGCCTCCTCCACGCGCTTAGGGTAATCCTATTATAGGACTTAGTAATCCTACGCAAGCAGTTCCCGCTCTACCCCCTATAGAAGGACCCCCTTTTTAACTGCGAGAAGTACTAGAGGTTTGCCGCGTGGGTAGAAAGCTCACTAGCTAACGTAGTTATGCCGGATAAGCTAATAATATGGAAATACTGGCCCGCCTATAAGGCCGTAGCTAAGCTAAGATATAAGGCCGCGATCTCTAAGATAAAGGGGGTTTAATTACGCGTGCAGACGATTTTAGAACGCCTTAGTAAAATAAAAAGGTTATTAGCATTATTCGCACCTATATAGATCTAGTAAGGGAAGACGGGTATCTAGATAAGGCCTATAGAGTCCGTACGTCCACCTTTAGGCGAGCCCGCGCCGTCTACTATAACGTCTACTATATCCACGCCGCCTGCTCGGCCGTCTATAATATCCGTACTGCTTACTTAGCCGCTATTTATAATATCCGCACCGTCCGCTTAGCCGTCTATAATATCCACACCGCCCGCTTAGCCGTCTATAATATCCGCACCACCTGCTTAGCCGTCTACTATATCTATATTACCCCTACTAGCGCAGGCACAAGCTAATACTTAACTATCTCTCCCATTTATCCTTAACCTATAGGCGCCGCTAAGGAAATATAAAATGCTTTAAGGCGGTAATTCAGTCTTCTAGCTCTAGACTAAGTAGACTTTAGGGCTAGCGGGTGGGCTGTTAATTAAAGCTCTTAATCGCTGCTAGGGGGCACACTAGCGGGTTAACAGCGAGGCTATATTCTACAGCCATCACTATAGGATAATTAAGGATATAAGACGGCGCGTAGAAGACGGTATGGTAAAAGACAAAAGACAGGCTATTAACCAGCTAGAACAGCTACAAGGTCGGCGTTCTTTAGATTGGCTTTATAAGAATATCTAAATAGTTATTTTACTACAGTAACTAGGACGCCTTAATATATAACTATACTATAGTAACTAAGACGCCTCTATATACGATTGCACTACAGTAACCAAGACACCTTAATATATAACTGCACTGCAGTAACTAAGACGTCTTAATATAGGACTATACTAGTGACCGAGACATCTCAATATAGGACTGTACTACAGTAACCGAGACGCCTTAATATACGACCGCACTACAGTAACCAAAACGTCTCAATATAGGACTGCACTGCATTAACTGAGACGCCTTAATATAGGACTATACTATAGTAACCAAGACGTCTTAATATAGGACTGTACTACAGTAACTAAGACGCCTTAATGTAGGAATAGAGCCCGTTTAGGTATTATAAATTCAGAGCAACATTACGCAACCGTCTAGAAGTACCAATCTAACATAAATTATATACCTTTTCGCCCAAAATCGCGTGCGAAAGTACTCGGGGGCGGTCACTGCGTGACCTCGTGCGGGGTTCGGGCACGTTATTAGCAGGGGTGGCCCTAACCTCGTATTAACCCGGGTCGTAACCGCGCCAAATCAGCCCCCCCGATATGTGATAGATACCGTCTGGCGCCTTTCGTGGGTTTGGTGGTGGCGTAAATCTATGTCCAGGCCGATTCTTCGCTATGACGGAGATTGTGGCGCTAGTGGCTATGCTTGTAATGACTGCAGCATCCATTACGTACAGCTGTTGCGTAAGAGAAGGCAGGAAACTCTTTGCATAGTAGGTTTTCGGCCTATGTGACTGCGAAGCTCCAAGGGCGACGCCAATGCATAGAGGATGGTATGAGGCGCAGATGTCAACACATTTAGAGAGGTTAGATGCGGGTGTAGGACCCAGATCATGACCGGCGAAGTCTACCCCGCAGAGGACGGTGAAAGATTGTATGGAGCCGATTGTGATCTCGTTGGAGTAGGGACATGGGTTGGGCAAGAGCTGCTGGCGCGGTACTAAGTACTAGGCTGCGTGGACGTTTCGTTGAACTAGTTGAGGTCGGGGCTGGCATCTTAAAAATGGCGTTGCTTGTTTGCTAGTAAATCCTAAATGAAAATTCTCTGCAATGGGTGCTCAAGGCCCACAAGCAGGGCGAATTCAGAAGTTAGGTTAGAATGGGCGTACTGCCATGAAGAAAAAAGGCGTGGATTGAAGGAATTCTCCCAAGGCACCCAGGTTATCATCGACTATATATTCGCCGGGTTGAGTATAGTTGCAGGGTATTGCTAAGCATAACCCCCACCTTAGCTCTGTAGAGTTTCCTGCCCGCTAGGTAGAGATCCTTAATGAATCCCTTAGTTTGCGTCAGCCCCTCCGCGCCTAGAAGAGAATAAGAAACGGCTGTGGAGCTGTAGTCGAATTGGGGGGCAAGCGCAAAAGTTATGAAAATAGATTTGTGCAGATATGAGCGATTTTCTGGCGTGCCTGCCCCGTAACCGTGCACGTGCTGAGTTTTACTACGAAGCGTCTGATTCATGAGATAGCCCCTATCAAGCCTACCGTCTCCAGCAAGCCTACTTTTGCTTCTTATCCAAACACACCTATCTACCCACAAGGACACTCCTATTGGAAAACTACTACTAGCAAAGCTCTAAGGTTCGTAACACATGCCCTTAAACATTTATTTCACCACCTAATAGTATATAGCCTTATCCTCATCTAAACGAAACACAAGCGTCAAGAGTTAATATTCACTCTTAAGATGGGCTATTTCGACGACAACTTTGAGGAGATAATGGAGGAACAATACGAGGCAGACCAAGCTGCTGAAGCAGAGGAGGCAGCGGAGGCTGAAGCTCAGGAACAGGCTGATGCGGAGGATGAGAAGAATTCTCAGGGTTAACTGGCTATAGAGGCAGCCTTACTCATCACATGTTGACTAGCTGCGGTCTGCACCCGTTATATAGCAATTGGGTAGTTGAATACTTTAAGCACTAAATACCTAAACTCTCTACTCGCCTTAAGATCCTACGCCCCTAATCCAAACGCTGCTTTCCTAGCTACTCAGTTTTGGCGAACGTCAGCCAACGCTTTCCGCTTCAAACACAAGCCTAAGCTGCCGGAAGAGCTCTTGGCATCTAGACCAACTTCATAAGCACTTATTCGGCCTCTAAGATACAAAGCAAACCCAAGCCAAGAATGCCACACACGGCTAATCTAACGATATTCTACCTATGCTGAAGCTATGTGACCTAGTGCTTCTTTAATCCTACATGCATAGATCAAGCCAGCTAGATCAGCCATGTAGCAGGCCTACGCATCATTCCAAGTTATCCCTGTCCCTATACTCGGAGGCTAATCGTCATATATGTTATCATGGCAGCATATAGTGGATTGCAACATAGCAGCAGAAGGTGTTCTTCCCAACTTCAATCGAGAGGCCCCTATGGCGTATTTCTTCGATTTTGAGCGGCGTTTGGTTCTATATATTATTCATTCTTAGCCACCACTATAAACATGCGGATCGTTGGGGTCCGCCAACGAGAATTTTGACCCGAGTTTATAACTAATAAGCTGATTAATTAACCCAAAGCTTTAATTTAGAGTCTTATTATATAGAGTTTAATTAATATATATATAGATATTAGGTTTTCTAAGGGGAGACCCCTAGACCCCCCCTATATCCCTCCTAACGGTAGCTTCCTATATGAATTAGACCGTGCGCGAACACTAGAATTAGAAGTACGCGTATCCCTTACACCGCTAAGGTACAAGGGATAGCCATAGAGTCTTAATCCTATTGATTCTATTAGCTAGCTCTTATTAATAACCTTAGGACGAATTATACCGTTAGAAGGGATAGAGCTTTTACTTAATTTAGAAGTAGTAGTAAGGCTAAGGCGCCTTATTTACTGCTAGGTAGTATTATCTTGTTAAAAGGATCTACTATAGTAACCGAGGCGTCCTACTTAAGTTAGGCTTAATTTAGAAGTAATATATATATATACTTCCGTCGTGCTGCGCTGCGGGGGCTGCTTCGCAGTAGGGGGTAAGCTTTAGGCAGAGGCTTATGCAGAGCTTTAATGGAGGCTTGTGTAGAGCTTTGGTAGAGCCTCGTGCAGAGCCTCGGTAGAGCCTCGTGCAGAGCTTCATGTAGAGCTTTGTGCAGAGCCTTGTGCAGAGCCACGTGCAGGCGTGCAGGCGTGCAGGCGTGTAGACGTGTAGACGTGTAGACGTGTGGACGTGCAGACGTTTGTACTGGCGATTAATTGCGGAGACGTTTGTAGAGACGATTGTATAGGCAATTATATGGACGTTTGATTGATCGTTCGTACGGGCGTTCGATTGATCAATTGTATGGGTGTTTAATTGATTGATTGATTGATTGATCGTATGGGCGTTCGTATGGGCGTTCACACGGGCGATCGTGCAGACGTTCGTAGAGCCGTTTATAGAGCCGTTTTTATAGACAATTACAGAGACTTCCTAGTATATCAGTGCTGCGTGTTAGTAGAGCTTTAGAGCTCCGTATCAAGCTTCGAGTAGAGCTTCGAGTAGAGCTTTAAGTAGAGCTTTAAGTAGAGCTTTAAGTAGAGCTTTAGGCTCAAGGGGGAGACCCCCTTGGACCCCCCCTTCGCACTGCGTGCTCCATTTACTGCGTGGGCAGAGCTCTTGCAGAGGCTTTGGTAGAGCATTTGGTAGAGCGTTTGGTAGAGCTTTTGCAGGGCTTCGTGTAGAGCTTCGTGTAAAGCTTCGTATAGAGCTTCTATAGAGCCATATGCAGGCGTGCAGACGTTCGTACGGACGATCAATCGTAGAGACGTTTATAGAGACGATCGTATAGGCAATTGTATGGACGTTTAATTGATAGATCGTAAGGGCGTTCGTACGGCCAATTATAGAACCTTCCTAGTATATTAGTACTGCGTGTTAGTAGAGCTTTAGAGCTCCGTATCAAGCTTCAAGTGGAGCTCCGAGTAGAACTTTAAGCTCAAGGGGAAGACCCCTTTGGACCCCCCCCCTGCGCACTACGTGCTCTATTTACTGCGTGGGCAGAGCTCTTGCAGAGGCTTTGGTAGAGGCTTTGGTAGAGGCTTTGGTAGAGCTTTTAGTAGAGCTTTTGCAGAGCTTCGTACGGAGGTTCGTGCAGAGCTTTTGTAGGGCATCGGTAGAGCTCTATGCAGAGCTTTGATAGAGCTTCGAGTAGAGCTTTGATAGAGCTTCGAGCAGAGCTTCGAGCAGAGCTTTGTATAGGCGTTCGTGCAGGCGTTCGTAGGCGTTCGTGTAGGCGTTCGTGTAGGCGTTCGTGTAGGCGTTCGTACAGACGTTTGTACGGATGATTGCATGGGCGATTGTAGACGTTCGTAGAGACGTTTGTAGAGACGTTTATAGACGCTTGTAGAGACGTTTACACGGGCGTCTGATTGATTGTACGGGCGTCTGATTGATTGTACGGGCGTCTGATTGATTATATGGGCGTTTGATCGATAGATTGTATGGACGTTTGATCGTTTGATTGTATGGACGTTTGATTGATCGATTGTATGTGTTCGTACGGGCGTTCGAATAGGCAGTTGACCGATTGATTGATTAATTGTACGGGCGTTTGTACGGGCGTTTGTACGGGCGCTTGTACGGCTGATTGTAGAACCTTCCTAGTATATTAGTGCTGTGTATTAGTAGAGCTTTGGAGCACCGTATTAAGCTTTGAGTGGAGCTCCGAGTGGAGCTTTGAGCTCAAGGGGGAGACCCCCTTGGACCCCCTGCGTACTGCGTGATCCATTTACTGCGTAGGCAGAGCTCTTGCAGAGGCTTTGGTAGGGGCTTTGGTAGAGCTTTTGGTAGAGCTTTTGCAGAGTTTCGTACGGAGCTTCGTGTAGAGCTTTTGCAGAGCTTTTGCAGAGCTTTGGCGTTTTAAAGTTCGTCGCGTGGATTCTGCTACAACCTACCGCCCGTAATTTTTTTTCTAACCAATTAGAAATTGGCTTGGCAACCAATCAAAAGCTGGCTTGGCGGGGGTACTAATAGAACAGGTAGATTTCCCTACGCTTTTGGACAAGTGCCTGTCCTCTTTAAGCTGGCCTTCATTCAAGCAACTTGGCAAAGCTTGGGCTGCACTCCAGGCTCGGCGGGATGAAATATGGCAGGAACCGGTCTAAGGCTTTATCACTTGTCCTCCACCTTTCACGCTACATAAGAAATATATATCTAAGAACCTAAAACTCTTACCCCACTTAGATGGGAATAGAATCATTGATATTTCACCCTACTTTATTATTTGGCTTTTAATGGAGAAGCACTCTGGCAAGTAAATCTCACTCTCAAAAGCGCGCTGGTACATCTAAAGGAATTTAATTTTAAATCGAATTTGATATTTTCGGAGACATACCTGGCTCGTGGTCTCCTGTCCTGAAAAATGAAATTCAATCACGTAAGAAGCAGTTCATGAACACTTAGTGTACAATTTGCCCAAACAGGAACCAGCTTTAGGCAAGTTAAAATCAGCCGAAGAACTTGTGGACAAAACTCCAAGCAATCCTATGCAACCTCAGCACGACTGATGGCCATCTTTTCCCCGCCCATCTCCGCAACGTCTATTCCCTCCTCCTGTCGCCTTCGCAGCGCCTTCTCCACAGTTTCGCTCCCCGCCACAACCGCCATATCGCTGTCATGCGCGACACCAAACAACTTCCCGCGGCGTTCGGGGCCCACAAGCGTCAGGAAAATCGTATATGCATAAACGCATCCCATGAATATGCAAATAACCTTGCCATACTCATAGCGCTGGATTTCCTTCTTTCCGCTGATCTTGGGCGGGAGAGGAAAGCGCTGGCCAATCGTAGCTTCGATGGTGGAAGAAGCGGAAGATACTAGGTTCCCGAGCTGGTAGGAGGTGCCGACGACGAAGGTGCGGAAGGAGCCGGGTGAGAGCTCCATGAGGTGGATGCTGTGTTATTTTAGTTGAGTCTCTAGGATGGTGTTTTTGGAGGGGTATAGGGGCTCTTACGGAATCACGCCCCACGCGCCTTGCACGCAGAACTGTTCGAAAAATGCTGCGGCTATGACAGCGTGGCTAGATGTGAAGGTATAAGGGTACAAGAGAGCTCCTCCAATGACACAGATAAAAATAATACTGAATCGCCGGCCGAATATCTGAGAGGAGTATCCGATAATCGTCCCGCCAGACATGGCGCCTAGGTTCGCAATAACTTGCGTTACCGTGACCGCATTCGGAGAGAAGTTATATTGGTTCGTCAGCATGGTGGGGTAGAGGTCCTGCGAGCCGTGTGACATGAAGTTGAATCCAGCCATAAGCAGAACGAGGTAGACGAGTATTAACCAATGCTTCTTTAATGCCACTTTGCCTTCTGCAACGAAGGTTGCTGTAAGATTGCCATTGGCGATTCGAACTGCTTCTCTCTCTTTGAATGACTTCGTCTCCGGTAAGCAAAGCCGGAAGATGATGATTAGGACCGGAGGGCAGGCTCCGAACCAGAAAAGTGGCCGCCATCCATGGCTAGTTGTGTCGACAAGGCCTCGAGCAAATGCAGTGGCTAGAAGATAGCCAAATGCATATCCCTGTTGCATTATACCGGACACAATTCCTCGAGCAGCCTCTGGGCAGTCCTCTAGGGCTGTAGCTGCTGCGTTGCCGTAGAGACCTCCCATGGCAATTCCGAACAGTGCACGGCAAGCAAGAAATTGCTTATACGTCTGGGTAAAGCCTGTGGCGAGCTCGAGCACAATGAAAAGAATGTTATTGACGACGAATGGCCACTTGCGTCCGTACCTGTCGGCTGCAATACCAAAGGTAATAGAACCAATGGAGCGGAGCATAAGAACAAGGGTAATGCCCCACGTGATCTGCGTATTGGTCTTATTGAAGGTCTCCGCAAGCTGAGTGATTGTCAAAGAAACAGTAAAGAAATCGAAAGCATCCCAGGTCCATGCAAGAAAACCAACCTGAGCAGCGGGTTAATAGAATTATCTAAGTGATAAATGAGGAGAGTCTTACAAAAAAGAAGAGCCACTGTTGCATGTTGAGCATAGCCAAAAGAGTGAACGGATTGTCAACCTTCTCCATCGGCGGTTTCAGCGTCGAGATGCGAGAGGTGATATATTTCATAATGGTCATGCGTTCTGGTTCAGGGCTTTCATATTGACGCTGGGCTACCGGCGATAGAACTCGCCGTTGGGAGGGTATAGTGTTCGACATCTCGGCAATATTTTGTATGCCTAGTCTCGGGTGAGCTGAGCCTAAAAAGTAAAGATAGGTAAAGTTACCACACCCTCTTTTCCCTTCAAGTTTGTGCAGGTTAAACGGTTTGGGATATGTATTGGTGTTTCTGACGGTGGAGGACAATCCCTGGTATCCTTGATGTCACCAGCTATGAGGTTTTGCAATGATGGACGTAAGCCGATCTTAATAAATAGCGGATAATTGCAAGCAACTCAAATTGGCTCAGGATAATTGATGCCCGAGAAACTCACACCCCGTGATCGTGGAGATCGGGAGATTCCGGCCTGATGTGTGGTGCTAAAACCGCGAAAGAGGAAGGAGGATAAGTCCACTACGTATTGTCTTGCATTGTCTTGTATGCCTGCTAGGCGAATCTCCGAGGACACAGGTTGGTCAGACCACGCTAAAAGGCCGGCCCGCCATAAGCACTAAGGCACAGCCCCTGCACGGGGTAACCTCAGCTCAAATATAAGATTCCGTGGTCAACCGACCCCCTCCACTAAGCTTCGCTTAGTAGTGGTACGGGCTCAATGAACCCCAAGCTCAATGCAAAAATTTCCATCAAAAATTTTAAAATAATTCGAATTTCCTCGCACAATGGCCGAAAACTATCGTAAAGGAGAGCAACGGATTACTCTAGCCCTAACCAAGCCTTTTAAGGGTCGTCGCCGTAATCTTAGAGTGTTAGCAATAAAACATGGGGTTTCATACGATAGGTTACGGCGACGCTCCGTAGGCAAGCCTTCAAAAAGCACGCGTCTAAAGACTAACCAGACACTAAATCCCGAGTAATTGCGCGCATTAGAACTCTATATCAAACGCCTTACGATCTAGGCTAGCCTCCTCTAATAGGGATATAGCGGAACGCTACTAAATATATTTAAAAGCAGACTTTGGGGGGGCCCCCCCCCGCCGGGGGGGGGGGGGCGGAACGCTAATAAATATATTTAAAAGCACACTTACCCCCCCCCCCCCCCGGCGGGTAGTATCCTTAAACCCCTTAGCTGTAATTTCTTTAAACGATATAAGCCAATATATATATAAAGAAGATAAAACAGAAGCCAAAGGAGCTTAATCGCGTGGTTTCACAAGAGAGAGAGGTTATTTAGGAGTATTTTAATAAATATAAAGAAACCTGCGCGCATATTAGATAACGAAGTCACCTCCTATATATGTTGTTCCGCACAGCCGTGCCTGGCATCTTGCTAGTCACTCGCTTAACCTTTTGTGGGTTTGTGCCGTGGTGCGGAGCCTGTTACCTTATAGCGAAATACAACATTCTTCTAGGAGATAGCTACAATTTTAACGAGACTGGATTTAATATAGGCGTTAGCGGCAGCTAGTATATTATTATAATAGATCTATAAAAGAAGAGCGCTAAGAGCCCTTCTAATATAAATCGCGATTATAATTTACTTATTAAAACTATTATAGCTAACGGAATCCTGCTGCCAATCTATATTATAAAGGGCTCAGTTATCCTATTTTAACGCGTCCCCAACTACCTCGATCTTAATCCTAAAATATTACTTGCTATATCTAATAGTGGCTATTTAAATAATTAAATTACGCTTACTTTTATTCGGCACTTTAATAAATATAGCTCTATATATTAATAGGGTATATAACGGCTTCTAATCTTTAACAGCTATAGCTCGCATTTTACGTCCGAATTTATTATATACTGCTAGGATTATAAGATTATTTCTTTTAGTCTTCCTTCCTATATAAGCTATATCCTTTAGCTGCTTAACGTTATTATATTTTAGCTTCTAAAACACTATTATAAATAGAGGGTTAAGCCAGCGACGTAATTAGGCTATAAGAATTTTAATAAAGTTAAATTTCTAAGCGTAATTAGATTAGTTCGCCGTAAGGCCTTTATAGAACGTAATATTTAATTAGCATTTCGAGAAATAGACCTCTATCCTTTTAATCTTTCAATTGTTCTATTAAAATTAAAGACTATTAATTAACCTACTATATCTCCTCTAGTTAAACTAGTACTAGCTTAAACCCTCCGAATCTCCTTTATACCCAAATCTATCGCCTTTTTTATAAGACACTGCCTATAAGACGTAAATCTAGAAATAGGAGAATATAAGGTCCTAATATATTGAGTTACAAAGCTTATAAGGTCTAGGTTACTAACGTTACTACTCGGCAAGCTACTAAGTGCAAGCTATAAATAGTAACTGCAGCTAATATACCGCGAAAAAAGCGTTAAAACCCTAGTTTACGGTATATAGGTAATATAGAGCCTATATTGGTATAAGATGCAAGGCTTATAGTAGCCAAACGTAATAAGAAGGAAGATTTAAAGAGATAGAAGGTTGCTAAGCATGCAGCTAAGCTGGCGTTAAAATTATAATAAATTTTTAACGCTATAGATTTTTACGAAAATAATTTATATATATACTAAAATTAGGCATATGAAGAACCTCCTATAATAATTATATTTAATATCCTCGTTGTTTTACCTAAGAAATTACATGTACAAGATATAGGTATTAAATTTTTTCAATTAAGCTTGGGGTATTAAGCCCGGTACTACTACTAAGCGAAGCTTATAGTATAGAAGAATATAATATAAACTTTTTAGTTAAATATTGTGACGATCGCCCACCGAGCCAAACGAACGCAACTGGCTAAAAAGGTACAGTGTCAAACCGAATGGTTTGACGGCTCGGTAACTAATATATATACGTTCCCTGTCGTCACCTGACAAATATAAGGAAATAAAAACTAGAGCCTTAGGCTTAGGTAGCAGCTTATAGCATCCCTATCTCTCCTTTTTTTATTTAAAAAGGAGGCTTTAAACTTCTAAAAGAAGAAATAGAAACCTTTAATCCTATTAGGACATAGGGACTACCTAGGTAGATTATCTAGTAAAAAGATATATAATTTATAAACTAGGTTCAGCTTTATAGTTTTTGCTATAAAAGATAAGGAGAAAAGACAGGAAATCTTTAAGTAAAAGGAAATCCAAATTGTAGGGGTACTAAGGTAGTTAAATGCCTAAAAATATCTCCTACTATATAGTATATAAGCTACTAAAAATTTGGCCATATAGGAGATAGATACTCTACTAAGGCCTACCGGTTTTATGCAGTAGTATATATATTTAGAGACTACTCCTATTCTATTTATAATATAATAAAAAGATCTTATAAGTATACTACCTGTAACGTTTCCCGCCCTAACGTCGCCATTCGGCTAAAAAGACACGGAGTGCTTGCGAACTTATTCGCAAGCGCGGCGGGATCTAATGTATGTACTCTTACACTACCCCTATTTATATTAACTATAAAGAAAAATATTAATATTATTTAGTACAAGAACCTAGTATATAGAAAGATAGATAAAAAGATCCTACATCGGGAAAATATCCGCAGGCTGAGATTTAAACTACCCGTTAAGTGAAATTAAATACTGCCAAATAGGTCAATTGGGCGCCAAATGGCTGCAGTTGACGCATTTGACGTTTTTGACGCGCAGCCTGCGCAATTGGCGCATTTAACAGTTAATCTACGTGCAACTTAATAGATTTTTTTAATTTTCTAAATTTTGCTTATTTTCGCTTAGGTTCTAGTAAGCCCCCTAATAACGCTATAAAAAGTTTACCTAAGCAGAGTCTTATTGTTGGGAATATAGGCAAGTTGCCGTCACGTGAGGCAAGTTACCGTCACGTGTCGCCGCGGCACTAGCGTGGCGAGGAGCCTTAGGCTCCTCGCCCTTCCTTAAGTAGGAGAAAAAGAATATATAATAACAATTATTATACTACCTACAACTTATAGATATGTGATATTACCTTATGTTACTAACACTAATTAGTGGTTAACTTTACTATTATACTACAGAATAGCTAGGTATTCCACTAAGAAGAAACAAGCCACTGTACTAGTGCTACTCGTACTAAAGGAAGCTATCTTTTAAGGTTAGAACTAGTCCTAAACCTTAAATAGAACTCTTTTACGAATCTAAGGACCTAAAGGCTAGAACTGGTCCTAAGCCTTTTTAAGATTACGGATTCTTGCGTCTATTACGCAGAATAATACGCTTTATAAGTCTTTGCGATTTAAGGCTAGAACTAGTCCTAAGCCCTATAATCGCAAATATACGTCACGAACGCGTATTAAACAATAAATATATATTATGAACGCGTACTAAATGACAATCCCTACGCCAATAACACTTCCCTCCCTCTAAAAATATGGCTACGCCTACCTTAAACGACTGGGAAGACTCCTTACTACTAGGGGTAGCTGCGTACGCGAAATTCATTAATAAAAATTGGGACGAATTTACTATTAATATAACAACTTATACCGTAAAATAAGTTAATGGCTTTCTCCTACACTATATCCTATTTTACTAAAGTAGATATTACGCCGATTTATAACTATGGGAATATTTTAGGGAGGATTTCATAGGATAAACCGCCGACACTTAGGCACTTAGTAATATTAATATTGTTTAAAATTTCTAAGACTTCCTTTATAGGAATGGGGTATATATTACTAAGAATAGTAACCCAATTACTAGCAATATTTAGGCCGTTATTATTAGTATAAAAGAACTAGAATAGACAGAAGCTAAGATTATATATTAACTACGGAAGCCTAAAACTAACCCATATTCTTTAGAAGGCAACTTTAATTTATATTAAAACCCCTAGAACGCTAATCCCCTACCTAGAGATACTCTCTTACTAGGAGGTACTCTCCTACCTAGAGGTGCTCTTCCGCCACCCCCTTTATTACCTCTACCCCCTCCATCTTAGCTAACCGGTAAGCCTCTATTATAAGAAGTAACGAATCTAATAAAGGTATATTTGGACGAAGAGAAGAAGTTTAGAGGAGAACTATATAATATACTTAGAGCAAAACTATAGGTCTTCTATAACTGTTATAATAAGGTTAAAATTTAATACTACTAGTACCACTACGCTTTCTCTATTATGTTAAAGGGATAGGTAGTAACATTCTATTACGACTATATTACGGGTAAAAACTATAGCTTTAATATAATACTTTAGCTTACTAGAGCCCACTTTAAGACTAATAAGAATTGCTAGCTTTATATATCCGAATAGTAGGAGACTATATTTTAAAGAGTTATCGCTTCTAACTTAATAAAGACTTATTTAGAGTGCCTTTAACTACTCTTTAATAAACTCCAGAAAATCTAACGTGGCTTTACCAAAACTTACTAAAATAAGAATAGCCTAAGGGACTAGGTTATCTTAGCCTGCTATAGCGTTCCTAAGTATAATTTAGCGCTATATAAACCTATAGATACATTTAAAGGAGTATATACTAAGCTACGCTCCGCTATAGGTACTATAATATAAATATAAGAATCTTAATAGTTTTATACCGAAAACCCTACCTAAATAAGTATTCCTAACTAATATAATTATAACTAGACTAATTAAATATATAGTGGCCGTGGTAGGGAATACGGAAGAGGGTATAATTAATATTAACTATAAGGCAATTATAGAGGTCCTTGTGGAGGTTTATTTTAAAGTAATTGCTAGAAAAAGTACTATATTTATAAGAAGCTAAATTACTAGTTAACTAGACACTCCCTTAATAAGTAAAAGGAAGTATATAATAAGTTCTATTAGAGTATAAAAAATGTTAGAAATTATAAGGTTACTACAGCCTACTTTTAAAGCTTCCTGGTTTAATATAAAGGCGTAGAAGATTTTAAGGGTGAGGTTAATAAGACTAAATAGCTCCTTATAGATATAGAAATTAAGAACTACTCTCCTAACCAATACTTTACTAAGTATAGTGAGGTAGATGGTATATAAACCGTTACTATTCTTAATAACCAATCTACGCTCTATTCTATTACGAAGTTAGATATCTTTAATAAGTTAAAAGAGAGCTTTGCGTTCTCCTTTAATAACAAATACTTAGCAAACGTCTTTTATAGTATTATACCAGATACTAAAGCCGCAGGAGTATCTATAGTAGGAGAACCTTAAGTTTAAGCCCTTTAATAGCTTAATAGCTCTATTTAGATTAACTATTTAACAGCAGGCCAATATACAATTTGTTTTGGCAAGGGTACTATAACCTTTTTTAGTATAATTAGGGTCTAAACCCCCTTAGGGTATATTACCTTCTATATTGTTCCTACAAACACTCCGTTTCTATTTTATATTAAAGATATAAATAAATTAGGCGTTAGGCTTAATAACCTTAAGAATATACTTATTTAGGGAGATAATTAAGTGCCCGTTATGCGCAAGTAGGGTCACCCCTAGTTGCTCCTTTATTAACTAGAAAAGAGTGTTGCTTAAAGCCACTTAACTAAGTCGGAATTACGCTAACTACACTATCGTTTTAGCTACCTATCCGTTTATTAATTACTTAGGGTTCTTTAGCAAGTAGGCTATAAAGTTAAGGTTAAGGCAATTAAGCATTTTATAAAGTACTACTATTACTGCTAAATAAACCAGAAGTCCCCTAGCCGATTTAAGTTCACCCTTAAGGATGACTATGACTTTAACTTCTATATAATTATTAACGTTATATATCTTAGCGGTAAGCCAGTACTCTAAGTTATTAACTTCTTAGCCTCCTTCTAAGCCGCACGTTTCTTAAAGGATATATTAGCTAGGAACGCATAGGATACCCTTTAATTATACTAGATTAATATCTACCTAGGACCCCCTAATTAAATTATCCATAACGCAGAAAAGAACTTCTTATTTATAGAGTTTCGATAATAGATAAAGGCAATAGCAATTAAGGTTAAGGAAGTCCCTATTAAGGCATATAATAGCGTTAGAAAAGTAAAGCAATATTACGCGCCATTACGCCGCGTATATAAGATTATCTCTTTAAAACTAGAGAACGCTAGTAAAGAACTTACCTTATAAATAGCTGTTAAAGCCGTTAATAATTCCGCTAGCCTAGATAGACTTATACCTACGTTACTAGTCTTTAGCGCCTACCCTTAAATAACTAATAATTCTCCGCTATCTCCCTTTATTATATAACGAGCTAAGGCTATTTATAAGGTAATAAAGGAGGTATAACATCTCTACGCTATACGCTAGGTTAATAACGCATTAGAAATAAGAAATGGCCCAAATACCTTAACTACGCTTAATCTACTACCCTAGTCTAAGGTACGCGTATAGCGTAAAAAGGGAGAATAGTTAGGCCCACATTAACTTATTATAATTAATAGTTAAACTTATACTATTTAGATGCCTTATAGACCCACTTAATTCCATTTAACCGTTATTAAGCCTTACTATAAAGATAATAGTTTTAAGCCTTTATAGGATGCCCTAAAAAATGCCCTAGAGGAGAACTATAATTAACGTGCTCTAGAAGGCAACTACAATTCTAATATAATTATAGTAGAGGTTCCATAACTACGACGCAGTAGAGGCCGCCTAAAGGGATTATAAAATTGCTAACGTCTTATTAATTTTAAAGAGTAATTTATTGCCGCCATTAAGAATAAAATTAAGTTATTAATAGCCTTTATAACAGCTAAGGAGAAGGCTAACTTTAAGCTTATAAAATAGCTCTAAAAGGAAGGTTGTATTATAACTCCTAAAGCTCCTTTTTAAGTATCCGATAAGTAGGAGATCAATAGTCTTATTATAAGAGGAGTCTTTAAGTTTAAGAAGTATAACCCTACTAAGTTTAATAAAGTTCGCATCTTTAAGTTAAGAATAGTTAACGAGATTAAAGGTAAAGCTACTAACGCCCTATTCGAGAAATTAAGGCTTATTATCTAGGGTTATAATAATAATGGTAAGGAGATAATTCTTACGCAATCTCCTACGATTTAATAAGCTAGTCAGCGAGTTATTATTATATTAGCTCCCTCCTTAATAAAGAATAGAATAGCGGTTTATTTATAAGATATTACTTAAGCCTATACCTAATTAGAGACGCACCTTTAGCGCTTAA
>Ga0307515_10010784_pt1 | contig 17435 bp, 7 predicted proteins | sample 17_EM_MG_FD_194513 | JGI IMG/M metagenome (GOLD analysis project Ga0307515, IMG submission 194513) | Populus trichocarpa ectomycorrhiza microbial communities from riparian zone in the Pacific Northwest, United States - 17_EM | ecosystem: Host-associated > Plants > Roots > Unclassified | place...
TTTAACTTAATTCGGTTTGTGTTAATAAGTCGCTTAAGGGCTAATAATAGTTTGCTTTTAGTTATAGCGTCTATAGGGTTACTGTCTCCGTTAATCTATTTAACTTCCGCTATTTCGCGTCTTTTATATAACTGGCGTAGGCACATAATATTAATCATAAGTCTCTTTTCTTATATAGTTCCTGGTTTGATAAGGCATTTATAAATTAACTTAGAATTAGTGTAAAGAATGAGCGAGAGGCTAATGTTAAGTTGTAATTTAATTGTGGCCTTAATTGCAGCGCCGATATTAAAACTATAGGCTATAGCATATAATTCGGAGGCTAGTGCGCTTTTAGTGATTTTCTTATACTTAACTAAGGACCAGTGGACAATATTTGCCTTATTTAATGAGTTTGCTAGTACTAGGATATATCTAATCTGTGATAAGAGATCTTTATTATTTGTAAATAAAAAATTAGTAAATATAAGTAGTTAAAGTGTCTTTATATCAAGCTTAATAAAGCTTAAGCCTCTTATTAAGTTCTTAATTTGCCACTAAATTCTCTTATTAAGTAGTTTTGCGTCTTTCTCGTTAGGGTTAATTACCTAAGTAGCGTAGGATAAATTAAAAGAAGCTTTAGGCTGGTATATGGACGCAATATAAGCTCCTCTTACTCATTAGGCGATATATTGGTCCTTAGGTGTAAGTGCTATACAAATAGTGCCTCTGGAACTAGTTATTATAGTAGCTTCCTTAATATTAATAAAGGTTAAGTTCTAGCATTGGCGCTCTTATGTAAGCGTAATTATATAATCCTATTATTAGATAATGCCTTTATTAAACTTAACTGGGTGTTCTAGTATAAGTTACTTACGTTCTTTAATTAGGAACTTAGCTTTTTTAATCTTCTCCTATTCCGAAGCTATAAAAACTAAGTTAGCTAGTAGGAGGGTATTATTAGTTTATAAACCAACTATTCCAAAACTTATAGTGTTATTAAGGTAAAATAGGTAAGGGTTATAAGTAGATTAGCTTATGTTTAGTTCTTTAATATAGTAGTTATAGTAAGTCTTAAACCAATAATTGCCTACCTTAGGAATGCCATATAAAGGTCTAACGACCTTTAAAATTGTGCCTTATAAGACTCTAAGTACTATACTAAGTTTAAGGGGTACTTTAATATAAAAGTCTCGGTTTAGTTTTATAGTTAATTATATATAGGCCTATGAAATATCTCGCAAGTAGAGATATATACCATTATTTTAAGTTATGGCTATAATATAAAGAATAAGGCGTTAGCTGACTTATTAAATTGTAGGTGATTGGGTTAGTATAAGGTCTTTCTTCAGGTCGTTATAGGCCTATATAACTAGTTTTAACTTCTTAAAGGCTTTATTAGTGCTAGGGTTCTTAATCTTATTAACAAATCTAGAGTTAAATACTCTATTGCCTTATAGTATATCCTTAAGGTTAACTAATTTAAAAACTCCCTTCTTAAGCAATCCCTTAATCTCCTTCTAGTATAATACTATAAACTGATTAGGATTTATAAGTTGATTATTATCCTTATCCTATAGATAAATTAAGATATTTGCGGTATTTACTTTAATAGGGTACTTACGTGGTCTACCTCTTCCGCGTTTAACGGGTTAAGGTCTAAGCTTAGTTTAAGGTTAAGGTTTAGGCTCGGTTTAAGGTAAAGGTAGTTTAATATTATTATCTTCTAGTTATATATCTTCTGTAATTTCGGGGTCTACTATATATGGTTTAATAACTATGCTGCGGAAGTTAGTAGGTTTATAGGGAAGTTATATAGTATAGGTCTTATTTTTAATACTAAGTAAGTTATGCGGACTAGACTAGTAGCTAGGTTGGCCTATATGTCCTTCTCTCTATACTAATATAGGTAAGTTAAGCGGTAGGTTATAAATCGCGGTTATCTTAGGTCCGTTGCGTATATTAAGGGCATCTACTACTTAGCGCTTAGCTCTAAGCTTCTTAACTTCTTCTATAGCCTTTTTAAGAGCTACTGCTCGTTTTATAACCGTAGGATTAGGTACGTCGGATTCCACTATATATAGGTAAGCTCTAAATACTAATAAGGTAGGTATGAGACCATTACAGCCTATAGAGTCGTTAATTGCTTAAAAGCTATTTATAAAGCTATGTCTTTATTAATATCCGGTAGTTTTATAATAATAATGTGGTATATACAACGGAGGGTGCTATAATAACGTTCTACTATGCTAATTAAATTATAGGCTTCGACAGGTACGCCTTTTGTAACTATTCTAAGTATTATAGCGTATTATTTAAATTCTTTACTTATAAAGTTCTTGCCTGCGTTATATATAATAATATTAGGAGGTCCTAGGTATATGTTAATCCAGTATATTTATAGTATATCCTATATATGCTTAGCGCTAATACTTTACAGCCATCTACCGGCTTAAAATTATATTTCTTTATTAATAATATATAGTAGAGGTATACTATTAATATACGTAATATCAACTATAATTAAGTAGTTAAAATTAATATTATTATATAAGGTAAATCTAAATCTACCGGGCGACTTTCTATATTTTTAATAATAGTGGTAGTAACGTATAAGATAGTCTAAAGTCTTGCTATTAATATTATGCCTTAAGTATTTAAGTATTCGTATAAGACGCTCAACTAAAGGGTAGCTAAAGCGACGATATAGTCGTCTTAATTTAATATTAGTTAAGCAGCAAGGGTTTTAATTAAATAATATAGTTAAGTAGTTATACAAGGATGTATTTTAAAGGAGGAATGGATAGCCAAAGTAATATATAACTGGTACTGTTAGTTACACAAGGGGATATCACGTAGCTACGGTTCGTAGATAGTATGATGGTTATTTTTTGATTCTTTTAATAGAAAGGGGAAGGGTAAGGAACTTAAGGTTCCTCACCACGCTAGTGCCGCGGCGACATGTGACAACCACGTGCCTTATTCCCGACACTGGCAACTTTTCTTTTATAGTTGCTATCTACATACAAATAACGCAATTAAGCTGTAATGGTGCTAGCACCTACTCCATTGCCATGTTTTGCCGTATTCTGCCGTATTCTGCCAGCTATAATATTCTGCCAAATTCTGCCAGCCATAATATTCTGCCAAATTCTGCCAGCCATAATATTCTGCCCAATTCTGCTAGCCGTATTCTGCCAAGTTCTGCCAGCCATATTCTGCCAAATTCTGCCAGCTATATTTTGCCAAGTTCTGCTAGCCATATTTCCTACTCCCTTTTAACCCAACCTTTAACTTATATACGCAGAGTATTTGTGTTAACAAATGTCTCTAGTGCCTTGTTTAGGTTTGCCTTTGTTATTATATCTGCTGGGTTATCTTGGCCATTAATCCATTAAATCTTAAAGAGTTCTTAACGCTTATAGGACTATTAAAGTGCTATAATATCAATTATAAGGCGCTTCTCCTTTGTGGTACCAAGCTTAACTAAACACTTATAGAGGGAATATAAGTCGGTGTATATAATTATAGGGATAACGGGAAGTTTAAGTCAATCTATAATTATCTTTAGGGTAGTTCCAATTGCAATTGCTATATTAACTCCGCCAACCATTCCATATATCTCTAACGCTAGAACACTTTAAGTAACGCGCTTACTCTTAGTTAAGCTCCAATAGATAAAATTGCTGTAGATTATAAAGTCATTCTCTCCGGTAGACTCGTTTATAATAATAATCTTATATCCTAGCTAGGAGCTAAAATCTTTATTATTTATAAACGATCTATTAACAAATACAAAGAGCTTAGCGGTGGGAAGATTAATAGGTACGTAGAGTAATCCCCAATTAAGATGGTTTATTTGCCAGGAAAAACGTTTATTAAGGGCAAGAACGTCATCCTTAGTTAGTTCCTAGTGTTAAGTGGCAATAGAAAGATTAAAGGAAGCCTTAGGTTAACAGATAGAAGCAATATAAGATCCGCAAGCGCGTTGCTCCATGTACCCTTACTTTAGGGAATTAACGTTAACAACGTTAATCTTTTTACCTTAATCCTTCTGGCGTAAAGCAATGGAATCCTCATTTAGGGAAAGGATGCCATTAAAGAGTAATAGTGTTGTTAAATTAAGCTTTTCTTTTAGCTTTGCCATTAAATTTGCCTTTACTAGCTTATCTTCTTTAAGAGCTAAGAATTGGTCGTCTCCTAAGATAATTGTATCGTTAATTTATATACCGACAATTCCGAATAGAGTTCCTATAGTTATAATAAGGAAGCAAGGGTTAAATATAGATATAGTTATTAGAAGCTTCTCCTTGTGGTGCTTACTATAAGTAGCCCACCAATAAGTTCCTGCCTCTGCGATTCCGTATAATAGCTTAAGCACAACCATAATCATATCTTTGGGGTATTGGTGTTAAATTTACTCTAGAAGGTATGCCAATATTAAGCGCTAAAGGTATATCTTTAATTAAGTATAGGCCTAAGTAATATCTTACAAATAGACCGCCATTCCATTCTTTATTAAGGAGGGAGCTAGCGTAATAATAACTCGCTAACTAGCTCGTTAAATTATAGGAGATTATATAAGAATTACCTCCTTACTATTATTATTATAACCTTAGATAATAAGTCTTAATTTCTTAAATAGGGCGTTAGTAGCTTTGCCCTTAATCTTATTAACCATTTTTAACTTAAAGATGCGAACTCTATTAAACTTGGTAGGGTTATACTTCTTAAATTTAAAGACTCCTCTTATAATAAGACTATTAATCTTCTGCTTATTAGATGCTTAAAAAGGGGCTCCTAGAGTTATAATATGGCCTTCCTTTTAGAGCTGTTTTGCGAGCTTAAAGTTAGCCTTCTCTTTAGCTGTTATAAAGGCTATTAATAACTTAACCCTACTCTTAATGGCGGTAACAAATTGCTCTTCGAAATTAATAAGATATTAGTGGTTTTATAATCCCTTTAGGCGACCTCTACCGCGTTATAGCTGCGGTATATCTACTATAACTATATTAGAATTGTGGTCCCCTTTTAGGGCATATTAATCGTGGTTCTCCTCTAGGGTATTTTCTAGGGCATCCTATAAAGGCTTAGAACTGTTATTTTTATAGTAGGGCTTAATAACAGTTAAATAGAATTAAGTGGGTCTATAGGGTATCTAAATAGTATAAGTTTAACTATTAATTATAATAAGTTTATATAGGCCTAACCATCCTTTCTTTTTACGCTATACGTGTATGTTAGATTAGAGTAGCAGATTAAGCGTAGTTAAGGTATTTAGGCCATTTCTTGTTCTTAATACGTCGTTAACCTAGCGCGTAGCGTAGAGATATTATACCTCCTTCGTTGCCTTATAAATAGCCTTAGCTTATTACACAACGGAGGGAGATAGTAGAGAATTGTTAGTTATTCGAGGGTAGGCGCTAAAGACTAGTAACGTAGGTATAAGCCCATCTAGGCCAGCGGAATTATTAATAGTCTTAATAGCCGTCTGTAAGATAAGCTCTTTACTAGCGCCCTTTAGTTCCGAAGAAATAATCTTATATACGCGGCGTAATAGCGCGTAATATTGCTCTACTTTTCCAATACTATTATATGCCTTAACAGGGACTTCCTTAACCTTAATTAACATTGTCTTTGCCTATTATTGAAATTCTATAGATAAAAAGTTCTTTCCTACGTTATAAATGATTTAATTAGGGGGTCCTAGGTAGACATTAATCTAGTATAACTAAAGGGTATCCTATATGTTCCTAGCTAACATATCGTTTAAGAAACGTGCGGCTTAGAAGGAGGTTAAGAAGTTAATAACTTAGAGTACTGGCTTGCCGCTAAGGTATATAACGTTAATGATAATATAGAAGTTAAAGTTATAGTTATCTTTAAGGGTGAACTTAAATTGGCTAGGGGACTTCTAGTTTATTTAGCAGTAATAGTAGTACTTTATAAGGTACTTAATTGCCTTAACTTCGACTTTATAACCTGCTCGCTAAAGAACCCTAAGCAATTAGTAAACGGATAGGTGGCCAAAACAACGGTATAGTTAACGTAGCTCTAACTCGGTTAAGTGGCTTTAAGCAACGCTCTTTTCTAGTTAATAAAGGAGCAACTAGGGGTAACCCCACTTGCGTATAACGGGCACCTAATTATCTCCCTAAATAAGCATATTCTTAAGGTTATTAAGCTTAATACCTAATTTATTTATATCTTTAATGCAAAATAGAAATAAAGTGTTCGCGGGAACAATGTGGAAAGTAATGTACCCTAAGGGGGTTTTAACCCTAATTGTGCTAAGAGAGATTGCAGTGCCCTTGCCAAAGCGGATTATATATTGGCCTACTATTAACTAGTCAATCTAAACAGAGCTATTAAGCTGCTAAAGAGCTCAAACTTGAGGTTTTCCTACTATAGATACTCCTACGGTTCCAGTATCTGGCATAATACTATAGAAGATATTCGCTAAGTATCTGTTGTTAAAGGAGAACGCGGAACTCTCCTTTGGCTTATTAAAAATATCTAACTTCGTAATAGCATAGAGTGTAGATTGGTTGTTAAGGACAGTAATGGTTTATATACTATCTACCTTACTATACTTAGTAAAGTATTAGTTAGGAGAGTAGTCCTCAATTTCTATATCCATAAGGAGCTGTTTGGTCTTACTTAATCCATTATCTATAAGTCCTTTAACACCCTTAAATTGGCTTAGGAAGCTTTAGTAATACGCAACCGTAGGGTGTTAAGTATATTAATTAAAATTATTATATGCTTATTTTCGCTTATTAAGGGTATACTTTATTAACTAGCATCTAGGTTTCCCATATATATAGCACTTCTTTTATTAAGAAAACAATAATAATAAATTATATCTATTATTAGATCTACCACCCCGGAAACTACCTCCTCTAAAGCTATTTCTACGGAAGTTTCCCCAGAAACCTCTACTACAGTAATTCCCTCTATTACGACCTCTATATATATAGTCTATCCAGTTCTGGTTATATTAGTCTGGAATACCAGTTTGGATAGGGTTTTCGGTATAGAACTGTTAGGATTCTTATGTTCGCATCGCAGTGCCTATAGCAGAGCGTAGTTCAGTATATACTCCTTTAAATATATCTATAGGTTTATATAGCGCCAAGTTGCACTTAGGAATACCACAGCATGCTAAGATAACCTGGTCCTTTAGGCTGTTTTTATTTTAGTAAGTTTTAGTAAGGCCACGTTAGATTTTCTAGAGTTTATTAAAGAGTAGTTAAAGGCACTCTAAACAAGTCTTTATTAGGTTAGAAGTAATAACTCTCTAAAATATAGTCTCTCGCCATTCAGACATATAAAGTTGGCGATTTTCATTAGTCTTAAAGTAGGCTCTAGTAAGCTAAAGCATTATATTAAAGCTATAGTTTTTACCTGCAATATAGTCGTAATAGAATGTCGCTGCCCGTCCTATTAACATAATAGAGAAAGCGTAATAGAACTAGTGGCTCTAAATTCCGACTTTATTGCAACAGTTATAAAAGACTTGTAGTTTTGCTCTAAGTATATTGTATAGTTCTCCTCCAAACTTCTTCCCTTCATCCTAGTATATTTTTATTAAATTTATAACTTCCCGTAAGGGGATCTCGTCAGTTAGTTAAAGTAAGGGGGGGGTTAAAAGGCCAAGACTACCCAGAAGACCATTACTAGGTAAAGTCAGTGGTTAGTGGTTGCCTTTAGGTCTGCGGAGGGGGTTAAGTTTTAAATTAAAGTTGCCTTTATTAGAGAACATATTTATATCTAGTTCGTTATTTATCTGCTTATAAATCTCTTCTAGTATCTAATTTGGTTCCTCTTGGTTATTAATAATAGCCTAAAGGTTGCCTGCAATTGGAGATCCATCTTTAATAATAGCAACTCCATTTCTATAAAGGAAGTCGCGGAATTCCTAAACAACCTAAGTGTTTCCAAGCTTCCATGTATTTAAGGTCTACTCCGTAAAATCTTCCCGGAAATACTCCTATAGCTTAAAATCGGTGTAAAATCTGCTTTAGTAGAATAAAAGCTAGTGGAGGATAAAACTATTTACTTGTTTTGCTGTACAAGTAGCAATATCTATCGTAAAATCGTCCTAATTCTCGTTAATGACCCTAGTATATGTATCTACCCCTAGTGGTAAGGCAGCCTTCCAATCATTAACATTGTCGTTTTTACTTTAATTTAATTTTACTATCTTAGCAGATTTTAAATTAAGGTCTTGTTGCATTTGTAAGGTATTATAAGTTAAGGGAGTTATAGGGTAAGTAAAGCAATCGGTGGTTTAGAAAGTAGGTAGAAGGTATTATTATAGTTTTCCTTTTTCGACGCGTTTCTGGACAAGGGACTGCGATCTAGGGCTCAGATTCTGGCCTTAAATCGCAGGTTGTAAAGCGTATTATTCAGCGTAATAGACGCCGAGATTCGTAATATCAAAGGCTTAGATTCTGGCCTTATATCCTTAAATCCCTGGAAGAGTTCTATTCAACACTTAGATTCTGGCGTTAGTAGACAGCTTCCTTTAACACGAGTAGCACTGGTATAGTGGCTTGTCTCTTCTTAATAGAATACCTAGCTGTTCTGTGGTATAACAGTAAAGTTAACTACTAATTAGTGTTGGTTACACAAGGGGATATTACGTAGCTACGGTTCGTAGATAGTATGATGGTTGTTTTTCGATTCTTTTAATAGAAAGGGGAAAGGTGAGGAACTTAAGGTTCCTCACCACGCTAGTGCCGCGGCGATACGTGACAACCACGTGCCTTATTCCCGACAGGTACTTCGCTCTAAGGGGTAATTAGTATATTTTTTAGGTTGTTAAAGTACACTTATAGTTAATCTATATCTGCCAGGTAGAGTAAAAATAGGGTGTTAACTTTAATAATATAAAACTTAATTATGCCGATTAGGGTAGTTACTTTAGTTAATCTAATTAATAAGGTTAATCTAATGTCGAATTATATATTAACTATACCTTATATAGTGGTATTAAGTTATATACTAGTATTAAGTCTTTAAAATACTAGGAATTGGCTATATCCTACTATAGATTGTTTAGATACTTCTATATTAATTATTATACCTATAAAGTAGTCTGTAGTATAGCGGGACGTAGATATAGTTATATTATAGATAAAGGGGTCCTAGTTAGTTATAAGAGGTATTATATTATCTATAGTTATAACCAAATGGCTAAAGGCTTTATTAGCTAGGGTAGCAGCTATAAAAGTTACTTTATACTATTTTACTTGGCTAAAAAAGGTATAGATATTACGGACGCTTTAAGTACGATATTACGACTACTCGGAGAGGAGTTGGAGGAAGCTAGTTGGTTAATACAAGCACGGTTCAGGATAAATCCGGTAAAACTATGTGACGAGGAATAGTAACCGAGTTACGTGATGTGATCTGTATAATTTATACAATTTATATAATCTATAACAGAGTAGATAGAGTACACGTACATTATATATAAGAAGGATTTCATAGGAGTACGGTTGTGTATTTAAGGACCCTTAGTCCCTACCTAGATAGTTCCTTCCTTATAGTGATTCTCAGAATACAATTAGAGTTAATCTATTAGGCAACCACTCCACCAGTTATTATTATATTGTTAACTTTTATACTTGCATTTCCTATACACCTAGCCTAATAACGAGCCCACCGTAGTTCTTGCTATAAGGTTCCGTTATACAATTACTACCTAATTATAGTATTAATATAAGAAGTTAAACAATATGCCACTAAAAGCAGCCACCATAACGCCATTAACGGCGGCAACTACGTTAAGATTAGGTAACGACACCAGTATAGCAGATACTGACTTACAACAGCCTGTAACAGTAAGGCAATTACAGGAAATAGTTAACTAACTAACGGAAAATAATGCGGCACTTAAATAAAGGGTTAACGGGATAGGAGCAGCAAAGGTTAAGTTACCATTAATTAAAAGATTCTTAGGAGAGAGATTAAAGCTTAAAGGATTCCTTATATAAATGCACTTTAAGGTTACGTAAAAGGGAGTAAAGCTAGCAACACTTATAGATTAAATAGCGTATACAGGATTATTCTTATTAGGAAGAGTACTTAAATGGTTTAAGCCTTACCTTATAGAGATATAAGCAAATAAAATAACAATAATAAACCAGAAAGTACGGTTTATATTCTTAAGCTAGAATAGATTTATAAAGCAACTTATATAAATATTTAGAGACCTAGAGGCAACAACTATAGCGGAAAGAAAACTCTAAGACATTACGTAATGAACCTTAGCTATTAAATACATAACGCAGTTCTAAACGTTAGCAATATAAGTTAAGTAGAATAATAAGGCGCTTATGGTACAGTATAAATAGGGACTTAAGGCTAAAGTCTAGGATGTAATTATTCTAATAGAAGATACGGACACCCTAAGGGAATTAATAGATTAAGCAATTAAGATTAATAATAGGATCTTCTAAAGGGAATAGACTAAGAGAGGTTAGAACAGAGTTCTATAGTTATATAAGGCGCAGAGTACGTAACAACTAAAGCTAAGTTAGAAACTATGGTATGGCGTAGAGCTAATAAACCTAAGCGGTGCTAAAAAAGCCTATAAGAGATAAAGTAAAAAACTATAGAAACCTAAAAGTTGAAGATCTAGTAATTATAGGACTAAGGAGCACAGGCTAAACTAGGGATCTTAGTAGCAGAAGATATTTAGGTGGACTCTATAACAAAGTTAGTAGTTTAGAGATAGAGCTTATATAAATTGCGGGAAATAAGGTTATTTTATAAGGGATTATAAAGATAGTTAGAGTTACTATATAATAAAGGGAACCTAACTAGTAGAAGATATATACGTATAAAGGGATAATAGTATACTATAAGGAACTAAAGAGTGTTTAATTAGAAGTTTTATATTTTATTATAACAACGCATACCAAATTTATAAAGACGCTAAGTACGGCGTAAGCTATTGGCTATAAGAGCTAAAATCTACAGAGTATAGAGAAACTAATAAACTATCGCGTAGATTGGATATTAAAGATAATAAGTTTAATATAGGCGAAATATTTATAGATAATAAGGAAATAAAGGCAGTTTACTAAAAATATATAAACCTTAGAGAAGTTATAATAAAAGTAGAGACTGAGACCGCTATAGAGTAAGGTTTAGTAATGGGTATTATAACACTATTAGATATAGTATCCATCGCTTTATAAGACGGAAGGAGTAATATCTAAAGACGATTAAGTAAGCAGACAACTGCTAGTGCTAGCTTACCACTTAATAAAGGCAAAAGGCTAAAGGCTTAAGATTCTTAAGATAAGATAAAAGAGATCTAAGATTCCGTAAATAGGATAAAGATAGCTTAAAGACCTATAACAGACGAAAACCAATAGAGTAGAGCAGAAGCTTAGTTTAGAAATATATAAATAAGCTTAGGATAAGAGTTTCCTACGGCATTAAATTCTTAAGACAAGATAGATAAGATTTAAGACTTTTAAAATAAGATAAGAACACTATAGACGCCTAGTTAGACTAAGGCGGGAGCTAAGCTTAAGTTAGAAGTAAGCTTAAGATTAAAGAATCTAAGAGATTAAGAATTTGGAGTATAAATAAGGACACCTATAAGCAAGAGGTAAGGAGCTTCTTTATAGATTAAAGAATCTGCAATACAGACAGCAGTTAGACTAAGAGACAGACATATAAACCTAGAAGACTTACTAGTTAAACATAGTGTTCAGCCTAAAGATTGAAAAGTTAATACTAAGATTAAGAAATACGAAGACTTTAAGGATCTACTTGTAAGACGCAAAAAAAAAGAAACCATAGAGAAATTTAGAGTAAGAATTACCTTATAGCAAGAGTAGAAACTAGATAAGAGATCTAGTCTATTAGGTCGTATAAGGGATAGAGCACCTATATAAAAAATCACTAATAGGCTAAAAGTAGGCACACTAAAAGCTAAGTAGCTTACCAAACTAGAACAAGAAGAGGATCTAGGGATTCTAACTAGGTTTAAGGAACGATATACTAAAGGATATTATAACGCAGTAATAAGAAGATACTTCCTTATAAACGAGCCGTATATACTTAAGAGGTTATACTAAAAGTGGTATAGATAAAGACACAATAATAAGTAGGAAGATTTCTATATATAATTGGATAAGAAAGTTATCTAAGACCACCTAATTATAGAAAAGGCTATAACTTATATTAAAGGAGCCTTAATTATAATATTAAAGGATCTAAAGGAGCAATTAGAGGACTAGAGAAGCGAAAAATAAATCTTAATACCTATAAACGAAGTTACGACGCTTAGATTAGTATAAGAAAGGTTTAAACTTAAGGATAAAAACAAGCTAAGAGTTAACCTAAAATATTAAGCATATTATACACTATTGTAGATAGCATATATAGATAATACGTGTAACATATATAGAGCACCTAAGGATAAAAATCGGAAATATTTAGTGAGGATATATTAGTTAATGGATAAGGCAAAATATTAAAATACTAAGTATATACATAGTTAGCACCTAGTGAAAATTTAAGAATAAGGGGACTTAATACTTTAACTAGGAAGATTCCTTACGGAAGAATACCTAAATAGATAATAGTGGTGGGAATATCTAAAGAACACCTATCTATAGTATATTAAGAATAAAAAGCAAACTAAGTATTGGCCTAAGTTAGACTAAGTATAGATAGGATTAAGTAGCTAATAGTTAGGAAAAGTAGAGGCCTACGGGACTAGGGGGAACCAGTAGTAGAGCCTTAAACCCTTAAGGGAATTTAAGAATAACACCTAAATTTATAAATAAAGTAGTAAGATTAACAGTTTAAGGCACTAATAGATAGTAGAGCAATAAAGAACTACATCTTACTAATAGCAGTTAAAAGAATAGGGTTACCACATAAATAGAAGAAATGTCTTTACCTATTAATAATAATTTTAGGAGATCCGATAGCCTACGGAGGAGGTATTATTAATCTTAAAACAGAACCTATTCAGCTAACCATTAAAGGAAGACTAGTTAAGATGTCTTTTAATATATTACCATTAGGAAATAATAAGGCAGTATTAAGAATGCCTTAGTTACAGAAATATAATCTAAAGATTAATTAGATTATAGGTCAGGTTAATATTAGAGATACTTAATACCGTAAGATGCGATAATAAACCAAATTGGTATAGTACTAAGTAGGGGCAACCTATAAGGAAATAGAAAAAGGGTTAGGCTATATACTAAAGAAATACCATAAGTATAGCAAGAAACTATGGTTACTAAAAAGTAAAAAGCTGTTAAAGTATATAGCATAGGACTATAAGATAGAATTAGAACTAGGAATAAGTCTAAGGTTCTTTCCAATCTATAAGCTTACTAAAGAAGAAGGTAGAGCACTTAAAGAGTTTATCTAGGAGAACTTATAAAAGGATAGGTATCCTTTACCCTTAATTAGTGAAATCTAAGATAGGATAGGCAACGCGTAAATCTTTATAAAGATAGATCTAAGATAGGCGTACTATTAGATTAGAATTAAGGAAGGCAATAAATAGAAGGCAGTTTTTAGGTTAAAGGAAGGGCTATATAAACTATTAGTTATATAATTTAGGCTTATAAACGCACCAGCAATATTCTAGAAGCAAATTAATAATATATTAAAAGAACACTTAAATGAATTTGTTATAGTATATCTTAATAATATTATTATCTACTTAATAAATAAAGAAGAATATAGAGAACATATTAAATAGGTCTTAAAGAGACTATAAGAAGAACAAATGCTAGTAGCAATTAAGAAATGCGAGTTCTTTACTAGAAAGACTAATTTCGTTAGATTTATTATTAAACTAGGCTAACTTAGCATAGATCTAAAGAAGATTAAGGCTATAGTAAATTGGCAAAAACTAGAGAACGTTATATAGTTAAGATCGTTTCTAGGGTTTTATAATTACTATAAAAGGTTTATAGCGCAATAGTTAAAGGATATTAAGCTATTTACGCGGTTAATAAAGAAAAAAGAATTATAGGCATAGGGAAAGAAATAATAAGAACTATTTAAGGAAGTTAAGAGGTTGTTTACCTAAGAGCCAGTTTTTAAAATTTATTAACTAGGACTAGAGACAGTTATAAAAACAAATGTATTAGACTTTACACTAAAAGTATATTTTATATAAAAGCATCCAAATGGATAGCATCTAGTAGCATACTATAGTTGGAAGATAATACCACTAGAGTTAAACTATAACATTTATAATAAGGAGTTATTAGGTATAGTTATAGTATTAAAGAAATAGAGAGCATTTTTATAAGGTATAGAAAAACTATTTATAATTAAAACGGATTATAAGAACCTAATAGGATTCCTAACAATAAAGGAACTTAATTAAAGATAGGTTAGATAGGTAGAGATACTTATAGAATACTATTTTAAGATTTAGTATACTAAGGGTATAGACAATATAAGGGCAGATGCTTTAAGTTAAAAAGCTAAACTACAAAATAATAAAAAGCTATTAGGGGCTTTATTATAAAAAGATATAAATAGATTAATTAGGTATAATCATCTAAAAATTATAGTAACTTAAAAAGAACTAGAGAAAGTTCATAAGTTACTAGAAAGCTTTTAGGTATAAAAAATTCTGGAAGTATAGCTAGAAGATCTATAGACGGATATATATAAAAACTAAGAAGCGAAGTATATCCCAAGAAGCATAGTAGAGCAATTTATAGAAGATTTCTATAAAGGACTAACTTAAGGACATAATAGAGCTATGGGCTTAGTATTAAGACTCTAGGAGAAGTATATTATTAATAGAATCTAAAAAATAGCTAAAAAGGTCACTAAAGAGTATCTAGATTACTAGAGAAATAAACTAATAAGGTATAAGCTATATAGAGGGCTACAACCTATTAAAATACTAGAGAAACTATAGGAGGTTATATTATAGGACTTTATTATTAAGTTGCCAAAATTAAGAGATCCTATTACCGGACAAGATTATAACGTAATCTTAGTAATAGTAGACAAGCTTATAAAGTGGGGATACTTTATAGCATATATAGAAGAGATATTAGTAAAAGATATCGCTAAAATCTATATTAAAGAAGTGTTTGTAAAATATAGAGCACTAAGTAAAATTATATTAAATAGAGATCTAAGATTCGTAGCAGTATTTTAGGAGGTATTCTTAGCGGAGCAAGAAGTTTAAGTAACAACTTCTACCATATATTATCCGCAGATAGATAGTTAAATGGAAAGATTAAACTAAACACTAGAGTAGTATTTAAGGCACTATATTAATTACATATAAAACAATTAGGTATTATTATTACTAGTTATATAGTTTATATATAATATAACACTATAAGAAGGAATAGGCATATTACTATTTAAGGCGAATTATAGATATAAGCTAAGAACATTATTATTGCCACATTAAGTAAAGAAGATAAGTAGTATAGCTAAGTAAAGAATAGAGACTTTAATAAATCTTTATAAGAACCTTACAGAAACAGCTAAGGTAGTATAGTAGAGATTAAAGAAATACTATAATGCTAAGAGATCTAAGGGACCAGATCTTAAGGAGGGAGATAAAGTATAGCTACTATACAAAAATTTTAAGAGTTAATAACTAAGTAAGAAGTTAGACCACGTTAAACTAGGACCTTTTAAAATTACGTAGAAAATTTCACTAGTTACGTTTAAGTTAAACCTACTAGCTAAGATAAAGATCTACCCTATATAGCATATTATAATGCTAGAGCTAGTATACGGGAATATTAAGCCACTAATCTATAAAGTAGATACGTATAGAGGACAAGAAGAGAATAAATAGTAAGTTTTAAAGATTATTAGTTATAAGGACGTTAATAATAAAATATAGTATAAGGTTAAGTAGATAGGCTATAATAAAACTACCTAGGAACTACTAGAAAATTTAAAAAAACGCTATAGGAAAGGTATAGGAGTATTAGAAGAAAATAGGTCAGGTAATATTAAAGAAGGATTACTAAAAAATAAGTTACCTAAGGGGGACCTAGGAAGAGCGACTACTAAATTACTTAGAGTTATTCCCTTTACAGGAGGAGAGTTAGTTCTCTTATTACTAAGTTCCTGCAGACCCTATTTTATAAGTTTCTACTCCTTAAAACGCACCTTCTTATAAACCTATTTAAGGCGTAGAAGATAAGCAGAGGCTAAAAAACAAGTTTTAAGGGCACGCTGTTAAGCAGCCGCAGCCTCTTATTCCGCCTCTTGCGATTACCGTAATTTATTAAAAGCGCTTAAAAGCTTACCATTAAGCTTTATAGTAGTAGATTAAATACAAGACCCTATAATAAATTACTTAGGGAACTTATAGACTATTAAGAGTTATAGAATATATATATTTAGTATTAGATATAGAGTAAACGTTATAAGATAAATAAATATTCGCTTTAGTGTACTTTAAATAAAAAGAGGGTTGCTAAGATAAAGGACTCGCTAGTATAATATAAACTAACCCCTCTTTTGCATAACAAGAACACGGAGAAGGTATTATTTCATCTAGTAATAATATAGCAGTAATAGTATAAGCACGTCGGACTATAGACAAAAGAGAAATTGCTTTAGGCATAATAAGTAACAATATTAACTAAATTAATTAGATAGATATTACACCTTTAGTAAACAACTTAGAGATATTTAGAATCTTTAAGAACGAAGATAAAGAGGAGGGAGATAGTATTATAAACGCTTTAAGTATAATATTATAACTACTCTGAGAGAAGTTAGAGGAAGCTAGTTAGTTAATATAAGCAGTCTAAAATAGATCCGGTAGAACTATATAACAAGGAATAGTAACTAAGTCACGTAATATAATCTATATAATTTGTATACTCTATATAATCTATAACAGAGCAAATAGAGCACACGTATATTATATATAAGAAGGATTTTATAGGAGTACGGTTATATATTTAAGGACCCTTAGTCCCTACCTAGATAGTTCCTTCCTTATAGTAATTCTCAAAATACAATTAGAGTTAATCTATTGGGCAACCACTCCACCAGTTATTATTACGTTGTTGACTTTTGTACTTGCATTGCCTACATACCTTGCCCAATAACGAGCCCACCGTAGTTCTTGCTATAAGGTTCCGTTATAATAGAAGTAGTTAATATCTAGTTAAGAGTTCTTATTGGTTGCCTTATAATTTATATTAATAGTTAGTGCTTAAAAAGCTTCCTTAAGCTCTTCTTCTAAGTTAATATCGTTATCTTTATAGTCCATAATATATTAATTAAATTGTTTATTAAATTAGTTATCAAATTTACTAAACTTATCTCTATTAGCGGTTCTAAACTTAGCTTTAAACTCTTCTTATTCTTCTTAGGTATAGTTCTATAATTAGCAGCCTTCCTTATTATATATAAAGTAACGTGGTTTATAATGTAGAGAGAAATAAGGGCGG
>Ga0307515_10010785_pt1 | contig 17433 bp, 15 predicted proteins | sample 17_EM_MG_FD_194513 | JGI IMG/M metagenome (GOLD analysis project Ga0307515, IMG submission 194513) | Populus trichocarpa ectomycorrhiza microbial communities from riparian zone in the Pacific Northwest, United States - 17_EM | ecosystem: Host-associated > Plants > Roots > Unclassified | place...
AATTCGTCCATCACTTGATGTCGACGTCCCCTCTAGTATTCAATTCTTTCACATTTCTATTTCGTATACACTTGTTGTTCTTGCTTCTCTCTCTCTCTCCCTCTCTCTCTCTCTCTCTCACACACACATATGTATGTATGTATATATGTATGAATTTCTAATACAATATCTCCAATCATAACAAATTTATTAGCAGCCATGATTATTAAATTTAATGAAGATGGTGTTTGTGGGTATGAAAATGGTTGTTTTTCAAAGTATTTTTTTGTTTGGAAATATATCAAAATAATATATTTTTTATTTTTTTAAAATTATTTTTAATATTAGTACATAAAAACGATTTAAAAAAATAAAAAAAATTAATTTTTTAAAATACTTTTGAAACACAAAAAAAAATTAAAAACATAATGGAAATAAGTTTCCTAGTTATCACTCCCTAAATTAGCTTGTGAGTCATGAGATTGACCCACAAATTTATTTATTTTTCATTTTTAAGGAAGAAATAAAACAATCAATTTATCTTTTTAATTTCTTACCTAATAAGAATTCGACTATTTCAACGATTAAGTCAAGATGGTTTGATTTCATCAAAAAAAAAGTCAAGATGGTTTGATCAAAACTTGACTCTAAACAGTCCAGTAACTTGTGCAATTAAATCATAAACCTAGAAATTCAAACATTAGGTTATTACGTCAACCTATGATCAGATTTTATTTCTTACATAATATCTCCAACTATCACAAATCTACTTGGCAATCATAATGGTAAAATTCGTTGAAATGATGATCCAGTTAAGTGTTATATTTATTGTTTACTAGATTAATATGGAGACATCATATTAATATACAATTTTTATTTTTATTTTCAAGTAAGAAATAAAACAATCAATTTTCGTTTTTCATTTTTTTTCTAGAAGGATTTTGACCACTTCAACTATTCCAATCAACATGGTTTAATCAAATTTTAGATCTAAGCAGCCTAGCAACTTGTGCAAATAAAAATGAGTTTAGTGATATGAAAGGTGTGGCTCAACTGGTTAGACTCTAAGTTTGCTCCCTAGAGGTCACTAGTTCGAGTTCCACAAACTTCAGGGTCACTGGAGACTTATATAATCGTTAACTTCAGGGCCCGTGAGATTAGTTGAGATACGCACAAGCTGGTCCCCGGACATCTACGTTAATAAAAAAATAAAATGAGTTTAGTATTATAATGTAAAGTATTTTTTAAAATTGTTTTTACTTGAAATTGTATTAGAATAATTATTTATATATATTTTTTATTTTAATATTAGCACATTAAAATCATTAAAAATATCACTTTAATATTTTTTCAAACCAAAAATAATTTTAAAACGCAATTTCAAACATAAAACAAACAATGTCTTAAATCACAAATGTAAAACCTAAAAACTAAATCACTAACAACCTTCTAAATTTATTATTATTAATTTCTATGTATGCAATTGTAAGGGCAACAATTAAATAATTAGAAAAAAATCTCAAATACTCTCCACTTAATTTCTCAAACAAGCCAAAAAGAAAAGTGCCAAGCAAGACAGAAAACAGGAATCAATTCATGCCAAGCAAATAAAATCTTCCATAGGCCCCATCAATACAACACACAAATATCCAACTGATCAATTCTTTCATTAACTTAAAAACTTGTTTTTTTATATTTTTATTTTGAAAATACAAAATTCTGTTAAAAAATTATAATAAAAATTAATTTATTTTATATTTCTATCTTTATTTTTTTAATAAAATATTTTTTTATATTGGCCTCACCAAATATAAACTTATAGAAATAAAAAAAAGCACAAAAAAAATAAAGAAATTAAGAAAGAACTCTCCAATTGTTGTCGCCATACAAAATTCTATCACACAAACAAAACATCAAATATCTGAACTCCCTGACATCAACTGACAATGTTAAACCATTCCAATTCCGACACGTGTCCACGCAATTTTTTCTTCCTTTTTTACTTGGGCCCCACTCAAATTCATTTTCAAGAAATTAAAAAACACTAATAAAAAGTATCTTAATGAGGAAACAAATAATTGTATGCATATTATTTTGTTTGCTTTCAAAACTTATTCCAAATAAGTGTTTCAAAAAATCTCATAGCCAATATTTTATTTGGAATTAGTTAGTACGATCATTTTTTTCTAATATTAATTTTCTATATCATATTTTAAATAAATAATTTAAACTTGAATTGGAATAATTACAAGAACTTATATTTTTTTTCTAAAATTTGTAATGGTTTTTTTTAGTTTAACGTGGGTGTTCGGGCCAGCTTGCATGCATCTCGACTAATCCCACGGGCCCTGAAGTTAACGACCATGTAAGCCTTCAGTGACCATTATATGAGCAACCACATGGCTCTCGAACCTGAGATTACAGAGGGAACAAATCTCTTGATCCCAAGCTTTTAACACTGGACCACCACCTAGATGGTTAAAATTTGTAATCTTTAAATGATAATATAAAGCAAACTCATTAATTATTTGGAAAATTGATTTGATAATTTTTCTGGATAAAAAATAGAATATCATTAATCTAATTATATATTACTGTAATATAATTAATATTAAATGAAAACTATGTTAAAAAAAAAAAAAAAACAGAGTCTCTTATAAGCATAACCTCCCTCGCTCTCTCACATTTCCAAATCACACCAGGTTTATTCTCCTTCTTTCTCTAGCATTTATTTCTTTGCTGATGTCAAAAGAGATATAACTGGTGTATTAAGAACCGTGTATTTATACGTATAAGTGATTAATTACTGTTATTGGTGTGTATAGGTGGGCTGAATAGAGGAAGATCTGATGTACTTGCTGGTGGATCTTAATTATACACAAGATCATGATGGCCCTTGAAAATAAAGGTATGCTTATGCTTATGCTCTGTTTTGTTGTGTTTTCTCTTCTGGGTTTTGTTTGTTTTTCTGAATTTTGAAAACTTTTGATCTGTTTCGAGTGTTATTTCAATTATATGTGTGGTAGTGTAATCTGTTTTTTTTTTTTTGTGATAATGTTATTTGATCGATTTTCTATAATGGGTTTTGCTTACAATGGAGAATTGAATTGTAAAGTTGGAGACTTGAGGGATTTTTTGAGTGCTGGTTACTGGTTGATCACACTGCACTGCAGTTTAGTTTTGTGATATAACATGGTTGGTGAATGTTTTGTGGTGTTGTTGCGTGATTTGGTAGCTGGTGAGGTAATTGCTACTTGAATGTTTATAAATTCTTGTGGAGTGGAGGATGTGTGATTTTATGTTTTGCAGAGATTTGGATATTAGTGAGGAATTGTGTGATTTGGATATTTAGGTTTTTGGTAGATAGAAATTGCACGAAGTGTTCAAGTGGTGGCATTCTATGCATGTGTGTGATTTGAAATTTATTGCATGTTGAGTTGATGTGCAATGTAGCTTTCCACATCTAGAGCCTAGGTTCAGAAAAGGTTTTGGAGAAAGTTGAATAAAACAGTTTCAATGCTGGCCCTGGCATGGTCCTATACCAGTTTAATCGTGATCCTATCATCTGCTGATTTAAGTGTGTACAATCGGTGCAGTTTACTTCTTCTAGTGTCATTGACCTACTCGATTAGCTACTAAAGTACATTTTAGGTATCCAACTACAGGAGCATGTGTAGAATGTGAATACCTTGTCAATTTGATTGGCACTTAAGTGAAAATCTTGTGCAAGCTCATTAGCAAACTAATAAACCTTTGACAAAAGGATATTTTTTGGGAATTATTGTAATGAGCATAGATTAGTTCCCCTCACGCAATCTCATTCAAGGTAGAATCCAGTTAAAAACCTTAATTTGTTCATCCTCGACAATAATCCAAGAATCCTGGTAAAATCAGCCAAACAAGGGGCCTTACTCATTTTGTGAGAGATGAAAAACCACTTCAGACCTTCAAGCCTGTACATCTCCATCTGCAGCTGGAAACTTACTTCTCCATTTCCTTACCTTATATCTGAAAGAAGGTAAGAAATCCACATATTTTCAAACCAAATGGAGTGTCATTGAATTCATCAAAACAAGATAGTGACGTGAAACTGGTTGGGAAGGTCCAACAAATTTTAATTAATTAGGTCCATCCTAAACACAAGTCATTCCTTTTGTGACAATGTTCTCTCTAAGAAAATAAGAATTAATGCTTTAACCATCTGCTTCATTATCTACCTAAAAAACCCTTCTTTCTCCAGAATTTTGTCAAAATCAATGGCTTGTTTTTAAGAAACAACTTTGTGAAGCTACTTGTTGTGGCCTCTTGAAAATGTGCATGTTGTATGTTATTTATGTTTGGTAGAAGGGAAAGACCTTGGTGTTTTGAATTCATATGATAGTGCTTTGGCATCTAGATGCATTATTGTGGTTTGGATGATGATGCTAATTGATACCACGCCACTTAAAGGAGCAATTTCTGGATCTCTCTCTCTTTTTGTGTTGTCTAGGGATAAGGAGGCTTTGGTTACCTATTATTTGGACTTTTGCTTCAGGAAGATGTCATGGGATGTATCATATACTTGGAATGCTGAAGATTGTGAGGTGTTCACTTGAATGGCTATACTATTGTGTACAGATAAGAGGAAATATTCTTACTCTTTTATTTTCTGGCTAGTGTATAAGGGATGTACAAGGAGGGTTGTTGAGGGGAAGAGTTACTTCTGACTTATTTTAGATGGTTGGTTTTAACTCTGCACTTTTATCTAGTATATAGAAGTTTCATCATAGATTTGGTGGATTAATTTTTTGCAACTGGAATTCTTAGTTCTGTGATTGGAACCCATTCTGTTGTCCTCTGGTAAAGTTTTTGGCTATCCCAGAAGAAAGATAAAGGCAGCAGTAAATACTCATGTCACTAGATATTATGGTCCAGATTATCCAGCCAATTGTTGCTATCCTTTACTTGTTTCTTATCTCACATCCTTTAGTATTATCTACAAAGGCTTTGCTTTAGCATTTTCTGTGTATATGCAGTTGTCTGTCCATGTAGCAGCATTTTGTTTTTGTTTCTCTTTTCTTTTTTTCTTTTCTTGTTTTTTCCATCTTCGGCACTTTTTTTGCATGTGCTGTGTTTTCTCAATACATTATTATTTTCCAAAAAATGTGTATTGGAGGCTTTCCCGGGATTCACACACTTGGTATTTCTTGTTTGTTTTACTGTTTATCAGAACTGTTAAATATGGGTGATGATAACAGATTATTAAAATAAATTTTCTCAAGTGTTTGCTGTTTTTCATTTCTTCTTGACAGAAACTATGCAAAGGAGCTGTGAGGCCTCCTTAAAATGCCTCCAAATCAAGGGATTCCCTTATGGGAATACCTTTGAAAGCTTTCGGTTCAAAGAAGAAATTGGTGCTCACCCAGGCAGGGATGTTGTTGAACCAGTTCACTCACTAAGCAGCGAGTTTCTTGAACTTCCAAGTGAATTTCAGAACAAACCTGCCTACCATCATGATTTTGGCTCATGGTCTACCTTTTATCCAGACTCTCAAAAGATGCCGCCGTGCCAAATGAATTGTTTTGAAAGCCAATTTTATCCCTTTCCTTTGGAGACTCGATTTCAGTATGCTCCTTTCAATATGTTTTCTCAAGGTTATCCATGTGAGATCCAGTTACAAGATTTTCAGTATTTTGTGGTCATAGACTTTGAGGCTACTTGTGACAAGGAAAGAAATCCTCATCCACAAGAGATAATTGAGTTTCCATCTGTCATTGTGAGCAGTGTCACTGGCCAACTAGAAGCGTGTTTTCAGACATATGTGCGACCAACATGCAATCAGCACCTCAGTGATTTCTGCAAGGATCTGACTGGTATCCAGCAAATCCAGGTTAGTTTGGAATTCCTTTACTTTTTAGAAAAGAGTACTGTGTATGTGTTTCTTGGAATGTCTATCAACAGTGTTCGATTTACGTTGTACTAGGTTAGGTAGGTCGACTGTCCCTTTAAAAGACCAGATAGTGCGTGACTAGAAATTTATATTACCCTGGGAGTGATTACCAACATTTACTTTATGAGGAGAGAGAGACAAATGGAAGAGAGAGAAACATTGGCATGAAAGAGGTTTTTTCACTTTCTCCATCTGCTTTTTGTCTCTTCCTTGTAACTCTCTATCTCCTCATGGAGTATTGTTAGTTAATCCTGTAGGAATATAAAATTTCTCGTTAAACACTATCTCTTAGGTTTTGCGACGTGAATTATTTTATTACTTTGAATTGCAAGCTGGCCACACTTTTTAAACTGTTGCTTACTTCAACTAGTTTCTTAGAATTTTCTTTACGTTAATCTCTCTTCTAAACTTTTTGATGAACATCATGTTGCCTCTATCTTATTCTTGTATTTCTGTGTGGCTCCAGGTGGACAGAGGTGTTACTCTTAGTGAAGCACTCCTCAGGCATGATAAATGGCTTGAGAATAAAGGGATAAAAAATACTAGCTTTGCTGTGGTGACATGGTCAAACTGGGATTGTCGGGTGATGTTGGAATCTGAGTGCCGATTCAAGAAGATCAGGAAGCCTCCTTATTTTAATCGGTAAATGATCAGATAAAAACTTGTAGATTTGAACCATTCCATTATAAATATATTTGAATTTCTGGGCAAACTATTTTTCATTGTTAATTAATTGCAACTCTGTTTCTTTTTTTTTTTTTTTTGTGGATATGTCATAAGTGCCTCTGACATGATATTCTTTTTTCTTTTTCTTACATTTGTCAGATGGATCAACTTAAAAGTTCCGTTCTGTGAAATATTTGGTGGTGCAAGATGTCTGAAGGAGGCTGTTGAGATGGCAGGCCTAGAATGGCAGGGCCGTGCTCACTGTGGACTGGATGATGCCAAAAATACTGCTCGGCTGCTTGCCCTACTCATGCATAGGGGTATCAGATTCTCCATCACCAACTCACTGATGTGGAACACAACTGACAGTTCATTGCCATGCAAGCAGTCCCCCGAGAACCTGTCCTTTTCACCACATCAACCCCAAAAGCTGAAGGAAATGCGTATTCCTGTTTTCCCGTATCACCCCTTTTGTTTCTGTGGGGTGAAAAGCAGCAAGGGAATGGTTCGAAAGCCTGGACCGAAGCAAGGTAGCCTGTTCTTTGGCTGTGGCAACTGGACTGCCACTAGAGGTGCCCGCTGTCATTACTTTGAATGGGCATCTCCTTGACTAAGATTATGGAAAACCTGTTTAGCTTTGGACTCCGCATCCTATATTCTGTCAGGATGCACTGTGAAAAAAATGACAAAAAAAATGGAAGATTGAAAGTAATGTAGTAGGTTGTCTCCTAGTGAACAAAATATAAATAGTTGGCTCAATTGGTGGAGGGTTTGGGAAACATCAGAGTGGTAGGAGAGCTGCAACCTGTAAAGCTGACTTGTTGACTGGAGAACAAATTGGTAAATGTTTGATGGGTAGTTAGGATGATGCTTTTTACGTGCATGGACATGCTAAGTTATTGTTATGATAAATAACCCGTGAGATAGGGACAATTCGATTTCCTATGCATCTCTAACGGGAGTGGATAGAGTTGCTTGCCCAAATTTCTCATATCTGTTCTGTTTTTCCTTGTTTTCTTGAATTCCTTTGGGTCTTGTCTGGGGCTTTGATGGTCTAATTAGGTCTGTTGATTATGTACTGTTATTCTAGCGAGTAATTAAGCATGCAGCTCCAAAACATAATGAAATGGAATGAGAAAAGGTGCGCTCATTTTCAATGCATCAAGCAGGTTTCTAGTTAAACTAAACTTGAGATTGATCCAGACGAACCTAAAAAACAAAATGATATGATTTTAATAAAAATGATTTATTCGGTATCCAAACCTTTTTTTGGTTAGACAACAATGCACTGTTAATAAAACGTTAGAGGCACTTGACTGAGGCAGATAAAGCTTGAAAAGCTTCCCTCCAAGCATATTCCTCTTGGTCAGTATTTACAAGTGTCATGACCTCTATTACTTTGACGACATGTGTGAAGGAGGAAACTAAAACTCAGCCTCCAAGCTCCAGACATGGTCTACAAAGACATTTTCAAGCCAAGGCCATCATCACCCTTCCATTCCCTCCCTATATTTAATGCCTTCAAGCCACCTTCCATAGTTTCCTGCCACAAAACCAATCACATTTTCAGTGAATCTTTTACATCAATGAAAATAAAATATGAAACTACACATCATCCATGATGAGCACTGAACAAGCTGTTGCATCCCACAATCATTTTGTTTTTCAATAATTACTTCCAGCAAACAAAATCTTTCCTAGATTCTATCTTGTTCCTTGGAGATGTTAAACAATGGAAGCTGCAAGAAGAGCTCTGTGCGTAAGCGATCCGTTTAACCCACTCATTACAACCTTCGCGCAGTCTGCTGGCATTCTTGTCATCTCTCATTGCTTCCACCTTTTCTTGAAACAATTCGGACAGCCTGGACCTGTTGCACAAATCTTGGTAATCAATCTTTCTCTTTCCATATACATCCCTAAATATAAATTTATGTAACGTTTATGCCAGCTTATATACTCTTTTGTTTCATCAGGCTGGAATTGTTCTAGGTCCCTCATTGTTGTCCCGCATCCCCAAAGTTAATCGATTCTTTATTCAGTCGAGTACCGCGGATTATTATGAAGTAATTGAATCCATTTTCCGCACAGTTTTCATGTTCTTGATAGGCCTAGAGATGGATATTCCTTACATGAGGCGAAGCTTGCGAAAAGCGAGCATTATTGCATCTGGTGGGGTGATTGTAGGTGTCTTGTTTGGTATTGCTGTATCCATTTCCCTCATCATTTTGTTGAAAATAAAATCCCAACTTTTTGATTTTGCCACTATCATCATAATAGCATTAACGAACTCGGCATCTCCTGTAGTTTTTCGACTGGCAGCTGAACTGAAGTTTCTGACTTCAGATACAGGAAGATTGGCAGTCTGTGCTTCTTTGATCACTGAAATGTTTTGCGTGTTATGGAGGTCTGTTAGCCTCGCAGTGGATCCATGGAAAAATTTAGGAACAGGGATTCTTTTCCTTCTTATGACCGTGACACTTATAGGTATAAACAAGTATTTGGCTTCGTGGTGTAACCAGAGGATTCGGAACCAAAAATATGTGACGAACACAGAGTTTGTAGTCTTCTTGTTCCTTTTAATAGCGGCCGCACTTTTTATTGAAGAATATGGTTACAACAGTGCAATATCGTGCTTTTTATTAGGCTTGATGTTCCCTAGGGAAGGCAAAACTACTCGGACATTGTTGCATAAACTCAGTTACGCTACATACAACTTCATACTTCCAGTGTACTTTGGCTACATAGGTTTTCAGCTTAATGTTTCTATTTTGGGTAGATTAAAACCTTTGATCACGGTTATTGTGATGATTGTAATGTCCATCGCAACTAAAATTATTGGCACGCTAGTTGCTTGCCGTTACCTCAAGATCTCAACAGAAGAGGGTATTGTACTTGGCTTTTTACTCGATTTGAAGGGAAATGCCGAACTTCAGATCTTGGGAAAGCTGCCAAAGGAAACTGTAAGTTTTTGGAAAAATTATCAGTACCCTTGTGCTTTTTTGAATTACTCTATGGCAGGATGCGTTGATATGAATACTGAAAAAAAAAATCGTTCTCTTCTTTCCGCAAATGATATTATTTTATGCTTTTCCTATAGTTGAAACAGTGGGAGGAAGCAGATGTTCACGGTATGGTGCTAACTGTTGTGGTGATTAACACTGTGATAGCAGGAGTGGTAGTGGCTCATATATTAAGGAAAAAAGAAGAGTACTTTTCTCACAGCCATATCTCACTTGAATTAGGTGAACATGAGAGTGAACTTCGAATGCTGGCTTGTGTCTACGGATCTCGGAATATATCATCGAAAATTGGATTAATCTCTGCTTTTAGTGAATCTCTCAAAACACCAGTCACCACTTACCTGATGCACCTAGTTGAGCTACCAAAGAAACGCACCAAGAAGAATTTAATGTACCACCAGCTACAAGATGGTGATCAATACAGTGACGAAGAGGACTATGGCGGAAATGATGTTGTGGAGATCAATGATGCCGTGGATGCATATACCATGGAGACCAAAGTTTTGATCCACCAAAGGAAAGTTGTGTCTTCCTTTGAGAGAATGTACGAGGATGTGTGTGATTCCATTGAGGACTTGCGTGTTTCGATCATATTTCTGACTTTTCACAAGCACCAGCGCCTTGATGGGAAAATGGAGAGCGGAAAGGATGGAATGAGAACCACTAACCATAAGGTTATGCGTCATGCCCCATGCTCGGTAGGGATCTTTGTGGATCGAGGGCAGACAGGATTTCAACAACCTAGTTCACAATCTGTGCAAAATATAGCAACATTATTTTTCGGAGGCCCTGATGATCGCGAGGCATTGGCGTGTAGCAAAATGATTTCAAACCATCCTCACATTCATTTGACACTCATACACTTCCAGAATTTACCATCAAGCAAACAGACAGAGTACACCAATGAAATACTCCACAGGAATGATGAGTTGCTGATGGAAATGTCAAATCACGAGATTGAGGCTGACATTGACAGGGCATATACGCAGGATTTCTATAACAGGTTTCCACAAGTAAACTATATATATTTGATATCTTTGTTTCTTTATTGCTCTAAACATGTCTTTTCCTTCTGATAGAGTAATTGCATTGCCTCTGTTGGCTCTTGTTACATATAAGAACTGCATTTTTCTTTTTCTTTCAGATATGTGACGTCGGGTCAAGTTGGATATGTAGAGAAGTATGTTGAGAATGGGACTCAAACCGCAGAGGCTCTAAGAGACATACATGATACCTTTTCATTGCTCATTGTAGGAAAGGGTGGTAGAGGGAACTCACCTATGACAACTGGTATGAGTGACTGGGAGGAGTGTCCAGAGCTGGGGACAGTCGGGGACCTTCTGGCTTCTTCAGAACTTAACACCAACAGTTCGGTTTTGGTCATTCAACAATATCGACATTCGAGAAATGACCTTAATTAGGGATTATCAGACATCTGATATGCACATATATTAATGTACATATATATGTGAAATTGTTAGATAGTTATTGTCTATGGTTTTCATTCGAACAGGATTTCTTACAATGTAATTTGACTGAGTTTTAGACACATTGTTTAGCTTATTGCTTAAGGAGAGGTAATGATCTTCCTGGCGTTGGAACAGGTAAAGGGCCTGTTCCAAGACAGGTAATGCTTGAAATTTCTGGTTGCTCTAGCTTACGGTCACTTCCCGAGGAGTTTGTAACCTAGTCTCTTTACATGAACTGGAAATTATCAATTGTCCTAGCTTCTTGGAAAAATGCAAAGGAATAAGGAACTTCAGAGCAAGAGGTTAGGATTTCTCCAATGATTATGGCATGTGATGGAAAACCTGTGGAACCGTCATCATCTACCAACAGAAGGTTTCAAAGTGGTGTTTATATAGGTGAGCTTCAACATTACACTCGTTCAATTTCTACAAGTCATAAGATCCTAAAACCTCACAATGTTGACTGACTGATTTTGATAATCTTTGCATCAAGTTCTGCTTTCAACATAACATTTTCCCATTCCCAAATGGCAAAAGTCAGTTCTATCGATAAAATAAAATAAAATAAAATAAAAGGTAAAATCAGGCTCTTTAAACATCCAAGTTTGAAGGGGTGGTAGACGAGGGCTATGATCGGTGTTCTATGATGCTGTTGGAGCAACTTTATGGCAGTCAAAAGTTATCTGGATCCTTAGAAGATCTTAGACTTCGGAGTCTCATGCTCTCAGAAATGGGAGAAGGGGAGAAACATTGTCAACAGTGACACTGATAGTCAAGTTTTTCCAGCTCATCAAAAAGAAGCCCAATAGCAGTCAAAATTGTCGCCAGATTTCAGATTTCCCGGAGTTGTTAGAGGAGCTGTAAGTGGAAATGGCAGTGGAGAAGAGGAACCTCATTCGGTTTCCGCAGGTTCATATACCCCTCCTTTCACCATCTGTCCTATTCAAACCCAACAAACATCTGCCTTACTCGCTTTTCCTCAATTTCCTGATTCAGGATCTCATAAATTTTTTTTGTCCCATTCCTTCCTTTTTGTTTCAGGTGCTAATAGCAGGGGAACTTAGTGTTAGGAACATTAAAAAAACAAAGGACATCAGAAGTTAGTGTCTGACTGCTCGGAATGTCGCAGTAATCATCCAATCGTTTGAGATGGAAGTCTGTTACTCAAATACAGATCAAATGGACTAGGTTAACTTGCTTTAGTTTCTCTGAAACATCTTGTTATCAGCAAACTGGTAATCTGGAAAGAGGAGCATAGAGCTATGTCTTTCAGCTTTATATGATTATACTTTCCATTGTAACTGGTTCGATGGGTTCCAAACTACATATATTTTCATCTCAGGGACTTTTGCTTCTTTATTTTTTCTTTTTCTAAATATACTTTGGAAGTCAAAGTGAATAATTAATTCTGTCTCGACTTGAAAGGTTTCTGAATCTGAGATATATCTTGTGAATAATTAATTTTCAGATGATTTTCCTCCGAAAGAAAAATGGGAAATATTATAAATATTATATTCATTTCACAGGAAATAAATAGTGCAAAAAAGAGATGGAATGAAATAGTACAGAAACTCTTTTCATGTAAATTGCAATGGCTGTTATTGGGATAAAATATGGTGTTTTTAGTAATGAACTGTATCAGTGTTCATAATTACATAACTTAAATCTATGCAATATCTTAAGCTTGTTCTAAGAAGTTAATGATCTTGGCACTAAAAATAGGATCAAAGGCAAATCAGTAGTTAAATAAACAAGCCATCTCCCACCTAATAGATTTTCCTCTTGGTCAGTATTTTCAAGTGTCATGTCCTCTATTACTTTGACGACATGTGTAAACAGGGCAAACGAAACCCAGCCGCTCAGCTTCAGACACGGTCTCCAAAGAGATTTTCAAGCCAGGGCATCATCAGCCTTCACTCCCTATTTTTAATGCCTTCAAGCCACCTTCCATAGTTTCCTGCCACAAAACTGTTCACATTTTCAGTGAATCTATTACACCAATGCAACGAAAAGAAAAAAAAATGGAACGACACATGCCGTGATGAGCACTGAACAATTTGTTTCATCCCACAATCACTTTTTTTTTCTTTCAATTTATTACTTCCAGCAATCAAAATCTTACTAGAATCTATCTTGTTCCTTTGTGATATTAAAAATGGAAGCTGCAGGAAGAGCTCTGTGCGCAAGGGATCCATTTAATCCGCTCATTACAACCTCCACGCAGGCTGCTGGTATTCTTGTCATCTCTCATTGCTTCCACCTCTTCTTGAAACAATTCGGTCAGCCTGGACCTGTTGCACAAATCTTGGTAATCCTTCTTTCTCTTTTCAATATACGTTCATGAATCTTGATCTTTTTTCTGGTATATAAGCGAACTCGAATAAATTTTAATGTGTTGATAGTTTCTTGTTCTATCAGGCTGGAATTGTGCTAGGTCCCTCGTTGTTGTCCCGCATCACCAAAGTCAATCAATTCTTTATTCAGTCGTCTACTGAAGACTATTATAAAGTTTTGCAATTCATTTTCCGCACAATTTTTATGTTCTTGTTAGGTCTAGAGATGGATATTCCATACATGAGGCGTAACTTGCGCAAAGCAAGCATTATTGCATCTGGTGGATTGATTATAGGTGTCTTGTTTGGTATTGTTGCATTTATTTCCCTCATCATTTTATTAAGAATAAAAGCCAGTTTTGATTATGCCAGTTCCATCATAATAGTCCTAGCGAACTCGGCATCTCCTGTAGTTTTTCGACTGGCAGCTGAACTGAAGTTTCTGACTTCGGATACAGGAAGAATGGCAGTCTGTGCTTCTTTAATCTCCGAAATGTCTTGCGTGCTATTGGGGTCTATAGTTCATTCAGCTAGCTGGGAATATTTTGGAAAAGGGATTCTTTTGCTTTTACTGACCATAGCACTAATAGTTGTAAACAAATATTTGGCCTTTTGGTGCAACCAGAGAACCCGGAACCAAAAATATGTGACACATGCAGAGTTCTTGGTCTTCTTGTCCCTTTTAGTAACGGCGGCACTTGTTATTGAAAAGTATGGCTACATCAGTACAGCATCTAGCTTTTTATTCGGCTTGATGTTCCCTAGGGAAGGCAAAACTACTCGGTCATTGTTGCATAAACTCAGTTACGCTACGTACAACTTCATACTTCCAGTTTACTTTGGCTGCATAGGTTTTCAGTTTGATGTCTCTTATATGGGAAGTTTCAATAGTTTCATCATGGTTATAATGATGATTTTCATGTCCATTGCAAGTAAAATTATCGGCACATTATTTGCTTGCCATTACCTCAAGATCCCAACAGACGAGGGCATTGTACTTGGCTTTTTACTCGATTTGAAGGGAAATGCCGAATTTCATATCATGCGAAATCTGCCAAAGGATACTGTAAGTTTTCTGAAGACCTTTCCAGGAATTATCAGTACCCTTGTGTTTTTCTTTGCGTAGCATTTGGTACTTGCATTGACATAGATACTTACCTCAATAAAAATTGTCTTCTTTCTTTTAGTAATGTTGTTTTATGCTTTTCCTGTAGTTGAATCCAATGGATCAAGAGAATGTTCAAAATCTGGTGGTATCTGTCGTGGTGATGAACACTGTGATAGCAGGAGTGGTAGTGGCTCATATATTAAGGAAAAAGGAAGAGTATTTTTCTCACAGCCATACCTCCCTTGAATTAGGTGAACATGAGAGTGAACTTCGAATGCTGGCTTGTGTCTACGGATCTCGGCATATATCATCGAAAATTGGGTTAATCTCTGCTTTTAGTGAATCTCTCAAAACACCGGTCACAGCTTACCTGATGCACCTAGTTGAGCTCCCAAAGAAACGTACCAAGAAGAATTTGATGTACCACCAGCTACAAGATGGTGATCGATACAGTGACGAGGAGGACTATGGCGGAAATGATGTTGTGGAGATCAATGATGCCGTGGATGCATATACCATGGAGACCAAAGTTTTGATCCACCAAAGGAAAGTTGTGTCTTCCTTTGAGAGAATGTACGAGGATGTGTGTGATTCCATTGAGGACTTGCGTGTTTCGATCATATTTCTGACTTTTCACAAGCACCAGCGCCTTGATGGGAAAATGGAGAGCGGAAAAGTCGGAATGAGAATCACCAACCATAAGATTCTGCGCCATGCGCCATGCTCGGTAGGGATCTTCGTGGATCGAGGGCAGACAGGATTTCAACAACCTAGTTCCCAATCTGTGCAAAATATAGCAGCATTATTTTTTGGAGGCTCTGACGATCGCGAGGCATTGGCGTGTTGCAAAATGATTTCAAACCATCCTCACATTCATTTGACACTCATCCACTTCCAGCATTCACCGTCAAGCGAACAGACAGGGTCCAATAATGGCACACCCCACAGGGATGATGAGCTACTGATGGATATGTCAAGTCACGACATTGAGGCTGACATTGACAGGGCTGTTGTGCAGGATTTCTATAACAGGTATCCACTGGCAAATTACATATATGCTTGACATCTTTGCTTCTTTCTACTCTAAACATGTTTTTTCCCTTCTGAAAGAGTAATTTCATTGCGTCTTGGCTCTTGTTACAATAAGAACTGCATTTTTCTTTTGCTTTCAGATATGTGACGCCAGGTCAAGTTGGATATGTAGAGAAGTATGTTGAGAATGGGACTCAAACAGCAGAGGCTCTAAGAGACATACATGATACCTATTCATTGCTCATTGTAGGAAAGGGTGGTAGAGGACACTCACCTATGACAACTGGTATGAGCGACTGGGAAGAGTGTCCAGAGCTGGGGACAGTCGGGGACCTTCTGGCTTCTTCAGAACTTAACACCAACAGTTCGGTTTTGGTCATTCAACAATATCGGCATTCGAGAAATGACCTTAACTAGGGATTATCAGAGATCTTATGCGCACGTATGTTAATGTATGTATATTGTATATGGATCATCGGGTAATTATTGTCTATAGTTTCCATTCACACAGGATTTCATACAATGTCATGCGACTGAGTTTGTAAACCCTTCACTAGGTTTACAGCTTCAGGAGAGGTAAAGGGCCTCAAGGCCCTCAACTATACAATCAGGAAACTGACCAGTCTACTTAATGGAGTCGATTAGGGTAATATAACTTTTCACCAGGTGCTCAGTATTTAACTACTTTCAGGTGTCCAAATTAAGGGTGTATTTGGATAAACTTTCTCATGTGACTTTACCAAATTAGGAAAGGAGAGCCATGTTCAAATCTCAGCTCTGATAACTCATTGATGATTATTGCCCTTCAAATTAAGCATCCATGGCAAGCACGCAAGACTTTCCATGTTCTGAACACATTCTGTTGCTACAGTGGCTATATTCTGCCGTGCAGGTAATGTTGTCCGAGCTGCGTTTTGGTATGGATTGGCTGTCCATTTCAGGATTTATCCTATTGTCTATGAACTTCCTTTTGTTCTGGTTCTTGATCCAGACACCTTCCAATCTGGTCAGGAGCCACTTCTTGTCAATTGGAAATCTAGTCGAAGCTGCGTCTACTGAAGACTATATAAGAGTCTTTGTATTTCTTTACATGATTTACATGATGTAATGGTTATTTGTTTTCGCAGTCTACCCCCTTTTTTTTTTAATTTTAATTTGTTTTAAATTAAAAATTTTATATTTTTAGATTGTTTTTTATATGCAGATGTTAAAAGTAATTTTATTGTAATATTATTTTAATTATTTTCAAACAAAAATTACTTTAAAAAATAATCATTATCTCAACATGAAACACAACACTGAATAAGATTTGAGAATATATCTGACATAAGATTTGAGAATATATCTGACATCTATCAGCCGCTAAAAATATAAAGTATCTCGCTAATATATATTTTGATTCTTTTTAAAAATTTAATTTGGTCCCTGTATTTTATTTTTCTTACGAGTAAGTTCTTAATTGAAGTTTTTTTAGTCCTTATATTTTACAATAAATACAATTTATACCTTAGTAAATTTTTTTAATTCAATCTCTACATGTCAAATCTTAATGTTGGTCAAAATTGTAAAAGTAGATATATGATATCTTAGAAAACAAAATCTTAACTTAAAAAATCAAGATAAAACATAAGAAAATAAGTTATAAAAATAAAATATGGAAAAATATTCTTGTGATATTAATATGATATTATAGAAAACAAAATCTTTTATAAATAAATAAATTATTTTTGTTGTTGTTATACCAAGCTTACGGTAAAACGAAAGTATAAGGAGAGAGAGTCAATAACTTGCCCTAAGTCAGCAAGAAGGCATAAATGTGGAGTTTCCATGGATTGCTTTTGACACTTCATTTCATGGGTGATTATTTTCGGTTCGGTTCAAATTTTATCTAAACTAA
>Ga0307515_10010786_pt1 | contig 17432 bp, 19 predicted proteins | sample 17_EM_MG_FD_194513 | JGI IMG/M metagenome (GOLD analysis project Ga0307515, IMG submission 194513) | Populus trichocarpa ectomycorrhiza microbial communities from riparian zone in the Pacific Northwest, United States - 17_EM | ecosystem: Host-associated > Plants > Roots > Unclassified | place...
CCGAGGGTTCGCGCTCCCTCCGATTCAAATTTGACAACGGGTTGGGCCGGGTGGAGGTTGTGCCACCCCGCCTCCGAGTCGGACATCCGGCACAACAAATAGGCACAGCAAGATCACGCGGCCACATGCGGCAATCGGCGCACGTGGGCACGGAAGACCCACCGATTATCCCGACCTCCACATAAGGTTACATGCATGCGTGCTTTTGGTGGTTTGTAGCGTAATTTGCGCGGTAATTGAAGGCACTCAGATATGCCCGCTGACAAGTATTGTATTGTACCTTACTCGGGTCCATTAGACGTGGGAGCCGATTTCTGGACCACACACGTGCGAACGTGCGAATGAGCATCTTACTATCAACAAAACATTGCTTGCATTTCATGTAGCAAAGGAACTCGTACAATAACGTGCTGCGTGTACCACCGATGAGAAGGAACTCCGCTGGCTCGCGTGGGTGTACAGCAGAGTCCCATTCATCGATATTTGGGAATGGGGGGGATAGGAAGGGGAATACGACGGATTCGTATGGTTGTTTGAACGGAGAGAAAATAGCGCAGTGGGAGACTCAACCCGGGACGGCATAAATGGAGAGTGAAGGTTTAGCAAGAAAAGACCTAGTGTTCATCCAATCATGGCACCGATATCTGTCGACATGGCCGGCTTCTCTATCTTCTCGTCGATACTATCGTCTGCTCTCTCGGGGTCTTGCCCTTGGTGTTCGGGGTCCACATCTCCAGTGAGGGTGTCGTTGTTGATCATCTTTGGGTTCAGGGTGAGCGCACCCTTTGGCACGAATGTGGATATGAAGACGATAGCCGCAATTACGGTGAACTATGAGGCGAGACGGGAGAGTCAGGCTACAGAAGATGAGAATGGAAATAGGAAGAGGAACTCACATGCACACCACCAACGTTGACCAGCGCACGGTAAACGTTTTTATCCTGCGCATAGACGGAGTCGATATAGGTACCCAATAAAGAACCCAAGATGGCGTAGATGATGATATATGTCGAATACAAGAAAGCCATGACACTACCCAACGCGGACACTTGGGGATCCTCGCTCTCCATCCGAGCGAGGGACGCTTGAATAAAGGCCGCGAGGGAGACGTCCCCGGCTGCCCAACCCATCGAGACGGGAATGAACATGCCGGCAATTTTCCAGGCGTAACCAACTTGGTTCGGTACGACCTGACTCGAGTAGGAGGGGACCACCCAGATGATTAGCAAGGCCAGAGCGTCGAAGCGCAGGAAGGGCATGGGCGTAGGGATCAGTGTCGTTGTAACGAGCACGAATACGGCCCCGATGAGTTCACCCAAGTTGGAGCCGGAAACCATGATTTGCTGCAGGAAGAAGAGGTGATTAGAGGGAGGGCTGGGATTGAAGAAGGGTTCTCACTGAATAGGAAGAATCGTTCATTACGCGTTTGGCAATCAAGGGTGAGAAGCCGTTTTCGAGATAACGATGGCCGTAGACTGGGGAGGCGTAAGAATGTTGACCAGAGAGTGAGAGAAAAGAGCACAGAGAAGGACACGTACGCGCAATGGAATAACCAGGGACGAGCCAAATGAAGCGTCGGTGGGTGAAGCAGATGAGCGCACCCTTGTAAGTCGAGCGACCAAAGGCCTTTGCACCGACCAGAATGGAATGGAGATACCCATTGCCCTTGTGATGTTTTGTACCGTCCACTTGAGCTACGTCTCCATGACCTAATTTGTCGATGAAACACCAGGTAAGGCCACCCAAGGCGAACAAGGGCGGAGTGATTAGGAATGAGAAATTGTTGCCGAATACTTGGATCATCTTCACGCTCAAAAGGGCTCCGCAAGTCCCGGCCACTTCGTACATGATGTGTACTAGCGCATCCATCTTTCGGAGCTCTAAATAAAGACGAAGATGAACGGATGTGAAATGCATAAGGGGGAGGTCCTGTACATACTTTGGACATCCCCACCAACGATATCACGAGGGATGATTCTTCGGATGAGTTCAACCATTCCATAGGTGATGCCTGAGATCATGTACAACGGGAAGAGGGCATCGGGGCTGGTAAAATACCAGTCAACATCCAAGTATAATGATGGGAACCTGAGCAGTACGTACTTCCATGAACCATATTTGACCTTTCCGTCTTTGGTGTTCAGCCTTGGAACACCACCCGTGGCGGCATCGATGATCAAGAACAATGTACTGACGAGACCAAAGATGAGGATGGCAACTGCCAAAACAGAACGGGTCGGGAATCTAGATTACCGGAGGCAGTCAGCCGGGACAGGACCACGCGAAGGCCATGACACCACTTACTGTTTGATCAGCGGGGCGATCAGGATGGACCCGACGACTTGCATGGCTTGATTAAGCCCGGTGAGCGCACCCAGCTTGCCAAAGGTACTGGCCGCTTTGAATCGGTCAGTGGCGAGGGTGACGATCGAACCGTTGAAGCTGAGAAGGCTAGTGGTGAGAAGGACTATTCTAATGTTCCACTCAGAGTACATACGCCTCGAGGCCGAATTTGTACTGGAGACAAAAGTAAGCGGTCATTGGGAACAGAGGGGATGCAGGTGGCTCACAAACATGATGCCCCCAATGTAGATGGCGATATTCCGCCGCTCCCTAGCGGTGAAGGAGTTCCAGTAGCTGGCCATGGCTGAGGAATAGGGAAGATCGCGGGGTGGGAGCTCTTCGAAAAGGAACAGGGGTGATTTTATACTTCAAGAGGGGTTCTGGAAGAACAGGTCTTCCTCACGTAATTAGAGGGAACTCGAGTAACCTCCATACCAGTGAGCATATGGACGCTCCCAGTCGATGAATGGACGCCAAGCCATTTTGAGGCACGCGGAGTGTAGGAGACGAACGTTCGTCGGTAACCAGGCCTGTCCGAGGAAGCGGCGTCCTGACCGCATTTTGCCAAGAACGCCAAGCTTAAATTAATGCTGTCATGGAGCGATTGTACCTGCCCAGTGGATATGAACACGATAAGCTGGAGTTCTCCGATCACTCAAATCTATAGAGTTATTCCCAGTATACCAGTACCTGACTCTAGCTCTTTATCATTTTTGCTCATATACGATCACCATAACCCGACCTGGGTCGTCCTCGCCCTTAGGAGACAAAGTAAGCCCTAATATCTCCATTGGGTGGGATTAATTGAATGCTGCGGACCTGCGAGAGTTACCATGAGACTTTGCACAAATAAACCGGTGTGAGCTTATATCCGATCAAACGGCTCCAGCTGACTGGACCAAATTTGTGATACCTTTCAATTACGTCTGCAGGCATTCTCTCAATACTGCCGAACTTCACTGTAATGTACCTCTATTTACGTTCTTACGATCCGAATGAATCATGGCTGGTGCCGTTATCCACACGACCATTTGTGCCGAAGAAATGAGTGTCTATACAACTCTCCCCCTAATTATTGAGGACGCGCATGAGCACCCGCCGCTAAAGCCAATATACATATGTGGCATACGCGTGTGGCGATGAAATGAGGGTTCAATACCAAAAGGTGAGGACGATCTGGGCATTCGTGGTGGCGAATTGCCGAACGGGCGGCCGTTGCCAGCAACAAGAGATGTACCGGCAGAAGATGATATTCAGAAAACACCATATATTATCACATCATGTGTTAAGGATCAATTCCACATATTAACGAGGATACAAGCTGTGTACCAAGCCGACTGGGACACTTACCGGGCTGAGCCATCCCTGCGTTCTCCCGATGCGGTGCGCTTGGTAATTCGTAGACAATTTGCCCGTTACCCACGCTGTAGTCTCGAATCAAAAGGTAGACACCTTTCAAACGCATAAATTAACTCTTGGCCTCCATCTATTCTCTTCGTCATGTTATTGCCGTTTGCAAATGGGTTGGCACGCGTGTCAACAACTGCCAAAACAAAATTTCGACAGTTGAATGCGAATCTCTCTTGCCCGGAGTAGCTGCGCACAAAATGAATGGTACCATTATGATGTACAAAATTTAGCTATCGACTGCATGTATATTTGAGAGCGAAATGAACAAGTTGAATTTTTCAACTGAGTTCTGGGAGCAGCAAGTACACGCAGGCGATAGCTGAATTTTTGTACATCATAATCATGTCATTTGTTTTGCACACAGCTACTCTGGGTGAGGGGAAGTTGTGTCAATGTTCGACTGTCGATTTTTTTTGGCAGTTGTTGACACGCGTGCCAACCCATTTGCAAAGGGCAATAGTCGCTGAGAAGCTCAAGGCCACTATTATATACATTAATAACAGGACTTTTGATGGATTGTCATGGTGATAACGCCTGCGACATCCATCACATTTGAGACCCACAGTGGAGCTTCACATGACGTTGGAGTTCCGAGTTGGACGAGATAGTTGCAATAGAAATAACATTCAATTAATTACTATTCATACATGGCAGGTGGTTCTCAATGTCAATTCTGTGCTTTGTCAGTGTACACCGACGACCACGGACCTTCCCCGTAGCTGTGAATGCCCATCGCCAGAGATACACATTACTGGTTGTTCCGAATGATTTGGTGGGGCCGGGGCGGTCCAGTGGGTTCGGCACAGATAAGGATGGCTGGCGTGATGAGATTGAAGAAAATGAATCATACATTAACAAGAATCTATTGGGCCGATCCTACATCGCCGGCGTAAAATACTAACAGACGCGCTAACCTGGTGACCTAGGGCATTAGACGAGCTGGATATAATATTACAATATGTGTGTAGATATTCGCCTACGAACCCTCTAATATTCGTAAGCATGGAATAATGGAATAACTATAGTCCGTCGTATAGCAGTGCGCGTAGCACGTGGACGTTCTTCGCCTCCATCAATCGGACATGACAATCGTACGTAGAGAGCACAGCCCATTCGGCAGAGCACAGCCGTTTGCTGGCACGGCCATTCCCAGACGTAAGTACGGAGCCTCACCGAAAACTCCCGATAGGTGTCAGGGAGACGCAAGAGGCGAGGCGAATGATCCCTAGCATAACAGTAATCCTGTGCTCTCACACATTTGTTGTGCTATTAGTATGATCTCTCAGCACCGGATCGGGCCACCTCGGAATTGATTGAGTGATCGATTATCTTCCTTGTAATATAATGGAATAAATATACGATGACTACGCCATTCTGAATTCTGCGGAAATACAGACGTTTCTTGTAGCTACTGACCGACTTCAACGTATCAAATGACCAGAGCAGTGGAAGAGTTCATTCATATCATATATGTCGGTCACGTCGGTAGTGCCACATACACTCCTTAACGGGCCGGGTAAATATACAGGCAAATATATGTGGATGAGTAGTATTTATCGTCACCTAAGCGGTTTCCAGGTATAGCGATCCACACTTGATCGAATACCTCAGGAGGGACAATGGCAGAGTTTTGAGTCAGCTAAGAATTGGAGGTGCTATCAATAAAGAGACCTTTGTGCTATCTAGCTGCTATTTGCCGTTGAAAGGACTACCGACGATGCCCTCTCTGTGAACGGTACGAGAGGAATACCACATTTTGTAGGAAGAGAAAACGAGGCCAGACCGGGGATCGGACTCGGACTCCATAAACCTAGTAAGGGTGTGTTATCATTGCTCCACCCAACCGGTAAGTGGAGGAACCACCAACTTCAACACATCGCTGTGAATCAGTATTTGGAGTAGAGATCGCCCAACCTCAGTATTAAGCATAACAGAATTGGACGTAAATACAAGCTGACCTCAAGTGCACATTTCTCAACCTGGGACCCACCCATGTAGAGTCTAGAAGACGACGTATACGTAGCGAGACAGGTGTTTAATTAAACGCTATTGGGACAGGGGTACAAGATTTATAATAAATCTAATAACACCTTCAAACATCAAGAATGGATGTAGAGCAGTGAAACCGTCGTCAATCGACGTTCCACGTGCAGAAGAAAGATCGAGACACGTACCTCTCCCGGCCCCCGCGCGTTCATGGTGGAACGAAGCAGAGCCACATACGACTACGGCGCTGTAATGTATCGTCCTTTCACTTGAGATTTATAGCAGCTAGGTTGTCGGTTGGTGGAGATCCACAGCGATTACTGGGACCTACGGCATTGTATATAGTTTCTCGGGTCCCGGAAGTAGAGAAAGGTGTTCATGTATTCCCTCTGCCGCCTCGGACATCATCAGCTTGGTGGGCAGCTCGAACAATGTACCTCATTTCTGGGTTTCCAGCATGACTCTCTCATCGAGTTTTGCCTGTACATGCACTCTACGACTCAGAGAGTCGCATCCGAATCACGTCTTTATTATGCATAGGGAGTCCAAAACAGATTTCCAAGGCCACATCTGTTTGTCTGTGTTTGGTATTTCTTTGTGCTTCCCGACTTGTTTAGTGATTCTGCTCTCGTTGGGCGAACGGGCTTCTCCAACAGCTCAAGAATCAAGAGAGTATTTAGGACACGGGGAAATGTCGAGCGCTGAGGGTGAACCGCTTGACGCTGGTCGTGCGACCAACCATTTTGAACCTGCGATCGAATCCAACGGCTGCAGTAGCAACGCCAAACAGGGCTCATCCAACGGACACATGACTACCATTGATAGCACCACGATAACGAAAACAACCCCGGACGAGTTCTTTGATAGCACTGGTGACGGCCTGGACGCTACGGCTGAACTGGCTAGCGACCCTGTAGTAATACCAAGCGGGCAGGATAATCTGTGTGATAAGGAGGTGCTTACCTATTTCTTACCTTCTCCATAACGCGTCCGACGCGTGGCTAATTACTCTCAGCAGCCACATGCCAAACCGAACGAAGAACAAGTAAATGTCTCTACCATCGCAATTGAGAATAATCAAGAAAAGGAAGTCAATACTAAAGACATTGTAGGCGATAAGCAACCGGTATGTCAGGCGAGCTCGCGACTCTGTAACTGGCTCACACGTACTTTCAGGATCTTACATTTCCGCCAAAGTCTATCCTAAGGAATCAACCAACTGCTGAACCTACTTTTCAGGTCAGTTTGCGGTTAAGGCTTTGGTCAAAGCCTCATCTATATTTATGATAAGATCGAATCGCGTTTGCAAACCAGCAATGAAATCCCCTCTGAAGTCAAAGATCAACCTCGTGAGGATATTATGTCTTCTACGTATACCAGCCTGACTCCTTCCCAAGTTCTGAGAAACCCTCCACTCGACAAATCTTTGGACGTTCCTTCCACCACCCATGAATACGAACCTCTCACAGACAACACAGAGCCATTGCAAGATACCCCTACCGCTCCCACCGCCTCGCAAGATGTTCCACTGACCCCGCCTCCCGCAATGCCACCGCCTCCCGAAGCAGAAATCGCTCCTCGCGAGGACTCCCCCTCTGAACAATTACAAGAAGGGCATGTGGCTGACCTCGATCCTCAACCTGAAGAAGTCGCAGCTGAACCCGTGCTAGTCGCGAGTGGCAATCTCAATGCACTCAGTTCTGTCCCCGACGCTGAACCGGGCTCAAACTCTAATAGTTCACCTACCGGTGATGGTGACAATGGATCGTCGCAAGAGAATGATACTATTAAAGGACAGATGGGCGCGCAAGTCACAGAAGAGAATCCTGTGGCCCCAGCAGAGCAGGCCAAGAAAAATGGTCACGCCGAGTGCAGTGATCAACCGCAACTTGAAGTCACTGTTGCGGAGGCCGCCAGACAGTCACCTGTTGATACGAACTTGACGCCTTTCCTGGACGAAACGACCGCTCACACCAACGAGACGACCACAATGCCCTCACGTCCACCTACAGAGGGGCTGAACAGAGCTGGGGGTACAGAGACGGGGGAGGGAGCCCCAGAATTTGCGACTGTGGCTCACAGGGGTCCCATCATTTTGGGGGCGGAACCAGCGAGTTGCCACGACAGTGCTGGAGACAGGTACAGTGGCGAGAGCCCCGCTACATTTGAGATGCCCGTTGAAACGACGCCTACTCCCGTGCCAAACGAGACCGCAGGCCTCTCCGAAACCGACGCGCCGCCGTCCAGTCAGCAAGATCCAGCCGAAAGTTTAGACGGGACTCTAACTGCGGTTCCTATGGCCGACAGGGCAAAGGAAGGGTCGACCGAGGATCCTTCGCAACCTGCAACTGGTGATCAAGATCGGGCTCTCCCGCTCTCCGCCGAGACAACTGAAATCACGACTTCTCAATCAGTAGATCTGGTGACCCAGACTGCTGAACCTCCTCCATCCTCTGATCCGGCCTTTGGGACCGTGGGCAAGGGATCCGTACTGGTCATACCCCCGCACGGCCAGACAGAGGTGGAGGAACCACCAGAACTGGACTCCGTTGTGACAGGTGAATCGAAGGAGGTAGCCCTTCAACCAGCCGTTGATGATGAGAACTCGACATCCGCTCCCCGATGCCGAGAGTTGGCCGTGAAAGAGTCAGGTCAAGGTGCCTCTAGCAAACAGGAAGAAGGGACCACGAGTACTACCCCCGTGCATGAAGCACCGACACTAGCCAAGACAGGTGTACAAGACTCGGCCTCTGCAGAGCCAGCTGAAGATATTCCCGCCCAATCGGTGGAACTTGCTTCCGCAACTCCTGATCCTCAAGTGAACACAAACGACCCAGTCGTGCCGTCCTTGCCAGTCGTCGATCCACCCGAGGACACAAACGACCAGCTCGATTTGGCGGGAGGCGAGGCAGCTGCCCCTCCGCCTGGAGGACTGGTCGTAAATGTGCAAGCCGAAGCAGAGGAACGCGAATTAGAAAGTGTCCCCAAGGAGGACGGCATTACCCTTGTTCGACCTATTTCGAATGCAGAGCCCGCCCAGAGAGAGGTAAAGCAGGAGGAACCTGTAGAGTTGAACACAGGTGGTATGTATTGATTAACCTACTTCGCCTCCTCAATCGGTAGTGAACCCTTTGTCTCTGACGACTTTACGGATTAGCACCGTCCGATTCTCAGCCGACCGACGCTGTCCCCATCGATGCACCCTCACTTCCCCTCCCAGGGAGTGAATGCGTGAAAGACTCGGAACCTGTTACCGATCCAACCGCAAAGGCAGAGTGCGAGAAACCAATACCCATAACCGATACCGTTGCTGGGGAGCCAACCGCGCCTATGACTCCCCAAGAAGACACTCCTGCACAGCCTGTGTCTGTATCAGGTGGTTATACCCCTTCGCAGGCTGAGGACAAGGTAGAAATGGCCAATGTGGAGGCAGCACAGAATTCTGAGGACCGGCAGACAGGAGGTTCGTCCTTCATCTGGTGAAACGGCATTATGTCTCATCACCATCACCGGCCCTGTTCTAGTGGAGAAAACCCCAAAAGAAGCTCCACTCAGCGCAACCGAGCTGTTGGATGCCCACGCAACTACTCCCAAGGCTGAGGAGACCGCCTCAGCCTTGGAAGAGCCACTAATCAGGTTACATCAAGACCAGCAATTGACTGAGAGCGCCAACGAAGCAGCTCAGCCTTGCGATCCTGCCCTCATTGCGGCGGGGGTGAACGAAAGCCGTATCGACGCTGTTTTCCAAGAGCCACAAAGTACGATATCGGACTCTCGGTGTACAGTGACGCAGGTAATTTGACCATTTCCCTCATTTAGCCACCTTTGTGCGGGAAGATAACAAAGCCGGTGATGATCCCTCACCGGGTTCACTTCTCGGTGAGAGCAGTGCAGCCGTAGTGAATAATCTAGGTGCCAAAGAACGCGTAGGAGCATCGTTATTCGAAGAACCTGAAGAGAAAGCATATACGGAAGGCGTCAAGTGTTACAATCCCGCTGCAATTGTCGATGCACCGAACATCGAGCCACATGGGGACTCAGTTGCTGAGAGCATGTCAGCTCTGGAAGGTGCGACCCAGGATGAGCCTGATGTCACATTCGAGATTCAACTGGAGTCTCTCGGCGCTCTTGCTAACGACGCGGTAAACGCGCAGATTGGTACGTAATATGCGATGTCCATTACTTGCATTGTGCTAATGAACCCCAGAACCACCTGCAGTTCTTAGTGACAACGGCGTAAACTTGGGGGAGTCTAACGAGATCTTTGAACAACCCAAGACAGTGGTTGCAGTATCCGAAGCAACAGACATACCGACGGTCGGCGGTGTCGAGAAATCGCCTGTCGAGCCTCCCAAGCGTGTGGAAGCCCATGACCAGGATAAAGGCCCCAAATTGGCTATAGATGATAGCATAGAGGCCGAAGGACCACAAACCGAGGTGGCTCAAGAACGCCCCACTGCCAAGGTTGAAAGTTTCTCACCTGCGCATGCTGAAGAGCAGGATACTCCAACTGGTATGTGTTCCTTTTTTCTCCTATAGTTTGTGAACTTATTGCTCCTATAATAGACCCAATACACAAGGATGTATCATCCAAGGAAGTCACCCCTACCGTTCCTCCCACCGTTCTTCCCACCGAAGATATCACCCATGTTGCCACCGTGGAATGCCCCACTGAAGAACCCACCAAAAGTGTTGACCAGGCTAAGACCCCTACAAACGAATCAGCCGTACAAGATGCTATGGACGAAGAACCCAAGACGACAGAAACAGTCGTTGGTCCCGTATCTGAGGTGACTTCGGCTGGTACGCAAGCTGCCAACGATTTCTGGTCCTACTACTAACGGATTAAACCATTCAGTTCCCGACAAAATTATTATCAAATCGGCCCTCCCGATCGAATTCAAAGACAAGCAGTCCGCTGAGCCCTCGAAAGACGAATCTCCAGCGACAGATGGCGAGGATTCGGTCGTAGAGCCGCTGAATGAATCAGAGGAATTGCCAGGTTCTGAGGCGACGGCAACGTCAGTGGTGGACTCAGTGATGGGGGTTAGGTTCGATCACGGTATGTGAACTTTCAGCCATGCACCACCAAAAAAAGGTTGTTCAAAATTAATATCAAGGACGTTCAGGACTTACGGAAGGTATTACTCCAAATGCCAGTCTCCTACGTGATGCGGCTCTACCAGAAGAAAAGCCAATTGCAGAGAAGTCTTCAGTAGATCGACCTTCGAAGAAGCGACAAACAGAACCAGCTCTTGGGGAAACTTCACCCGTGGATGCTGTTCTGGCTTCAGAGACTTGCGATGAACGCACGATCAAAGAAGGAGCTGTCCCGGGTGTCGCGAATGAAGGTCCCCAGTCGATAGAGGTTCAATCTTTCCAACAACCTTCGGATGTTCCAAACACCCTTCAGCCACCACAAGTGGTAGAAGGAGTTGAGGCAGGTATGTAACCAACGTTGTATGGTCACATGATGGTCACGCCCTCCTGAAATAGTCAAGTTAAACGGCAACTCCGTTGGCGAACAAGAAGCCTTCAGCACACCGGGGCCAAACAAGGATACTCCTCCAGAACCCCCCACGGGTGAGAGTGTAGCCACAGGGACTACAGTCGAAGGTACCACTACTATCGAGAACTCAGTCGAACAGTTTGATGTGGCCACCGTGGGAGATATAAACTCGGATATAGGTGGGCATCCTGAACCGGCCGTCCATGGAGCTTGTACTGGTCAGGTACAAGGAGACGGACAAGAAGACGGAGTTGTCGTCTCGGAATCGGAGAGCAAGGATAGCGTCGCACGAGAAGGTGAGAAACCCCATCAAACTTCACTAGACTTCCTTGCATGGAGTCACTCAGCACTTCTATCTATCTAGAAGCTGTTAGCTCCGCAGAGGGGCCGGCAAGTGGTCTCAAGTTGGACCAACAAGTCATCCCTGTAGTCGACACCGTCGAAGAAAAGGATGGGGGCTCCACTACAAACACTAATGGGAGGGGAGAGTGCAGGGTTGAGGGTGCAGCGCTACCAGCTCTCCAAGACCTAGCTCGTGATGAAGTACCTCAAGAACCTGAAGGCCGTGCAACACCGGCATCCGCCGAACTCCATATACATCCAGAGCAAGATAAGGTCGCTCTGGGAGCACTGCAGCGCGTTGAGCATAGTCCAAGATCCCCGGCTGGTGTCATCTGGGTGCCTGGCGGTAAGTGAAGGTGATCTCTTGTTCCACGTGTGCTTAACGGTCGCTAAATTAGACCACAACGCTTGCGTCGGGGACCTTTCACCGAAAGTTGAATCATTGCAGCCCCCTTCGTCCAAGCCAATCGAGGGCGAAGCTCCAGAGAGCAGTGTCTTGGTCCAGCAAAGTGAAACCGCCAAGGATGGGGAAGAAGTTGGGGCACCTCCAGTCCCTGACGACAAACCAGGCGCATCATGTCCTCCAGAGGAATCCGTTCCGTATCCAGAGTGGCCACGGCTCGATGAGTCTGAGACCAGTGCGCCCACTGAAATGACTGGAACGGGGCATGTTGGGCTATATGAATCTATATTAGTCACTCAGTCTGACGATCAACGCGCTCAAGCGCCAGAAACGTCGAGGATGTCGGAGGAGCCTGCCCTCCACCACATAGACCCCCCCGCAGAATTCACGATCGAGAAGGGTAACTACCAGCCAGGTGAGTCCAACCTGAAGCAGGTGGCTTCTATATTTGTCCATCTTACCCAATGCCCCATCCCTTTCAGTTCTCGAGGGAGCTACACAAAAGGAGCGTTCCACCGCCCCAGATGAGACCATTGATACAATGGGATCACACATTTCACGACCTCCCTTCGAGTCATCCCCTACTTCGGAACATGAAATCGAACCACAGCCATCCCCAGAAGTGGTACGACGGCCGGTGCTGCACGGTGCACCTGTTCCAATGCTCTTAAATGGTCACAGCCTATTGGACCACCACTTTATTGTGGACCGATCTTCACCTGAACAGGGGGTACAAGATCATCACCTGCAAGTGACAGATGGCATGTTTCCCCCTACACTACTTGGTTAGATAGTGACGTTGAGTTCCACTAGATGCTCCTTTGAACATTGAAGGAGACAACTCAAAAGACTATTCCGTCGTCGAAGCAGCAAATAGCGCACCGACTCACCCTCGAGACACTCAAGGCGGAGGCCAAGATTGTACGTGTCACACCCTTTGCGGCGTGGTTACTGATCTGTACTTACACCATGAATGTTTAGTCTCCGTGCCTTCAGTCGATGACTACCCGAGCACAGACAGGCCTCATCCCTCCAAGGAAGGTGCCTCGATTGGGATTGAAGGAGTGGCGAATGACCCTCCTGGCCCTCTGGTTGAGAACGTCTTTGAGGGCTCAATGCACGGTGCCGTTCAAAGTCAGGATGCTTTTACCTATCCGAAATCATACCTTTAATCGTCACCTTTTATATAGGATCAGAACAGGAGCAGTTTTCTACGTTTGGCACCTCTGGCAGTGAAAATCTGGCCCGTCAGACCAAAGAGCCAGTGTATTTCACAGCCGACAAGGCACAATCACGGATTGGTTCTGGCGTATCTGCCACAGAGCCAGAGGTATCTGCTGAGGAACAACCGAGGTTACTCCAACTAACGACAGCTTCAGGTCCACAGCGACGTCGAACAGGATCATGTCGAAACCACGCAGCCAAACGTCATCAATACCAACGACCAAACGCTTCTGCCTCCTGTTGAAGGCCGAGCAGAGCAGTCTCGCGAACCTGCGCCTGATACCACGTCTACGCCCTCAGTTCCACTCTCAGTGACCACAACCGCCGCCATTACAGACGTGGTTCAGGGTGGTGCCCCCGCCAAATGGCCAATCGTCGGTGACCAGGGTGAGGACGGGAATGCACCCAGCAGGCGAGATACAACACTTGCTGGTACCGTCGCGTCAACATCTCCTCGTGGGGAGTCGGCCGAACTATCTCACGAAGTAGGGGCGAGTACAGTGAGTGTCCTGGACGTCAAACCAATAGATGAGCCGATCCCTTCCGGCGATGAACTGCTGTCAGAGAGTAATACGGACGTTTTCGTTGCGGAGGATGACGTGGACCGCTCTAGGGTTGCGGATGATGGAGAGACTGCGACCACGGTGGTACTTCCGGACCCCCCTTCAACCGACCCAGCCCTCAGTGGATCCGAGACGATAGCACTTGCTAAACTGGACACCAAGCATTCACACCCTGAAACAACCCTCGAAACCCTTTATATTTCTCTTTTGTCGCCTGAAGAGGTCCATGAACAACAGATCTCCTATTTGGTTGGTGAATTACCAAGGGTTACGGTTATGGTCCCACTTGCCGAGTCACAGACCACCAACCAAGGAATCGAGATTCAGGAAGAGAGGGAAGCAGAATTGGCTGCTGAGAAAATTGAAGCCGAGAGGGATGAGACTGAGAGATCTGCTGCATGCGATGTCGAACCAAATGCAGCCGAAGAGGCAGGGACTGCACCTGTCACCTTGGAGGATGAGTCTGTTGTTCCAGACGAGAGTGTTGCTCAAGGTCAGTGTTGAGCTTTAACATTCCAGCGCAGGAGCGAACTCAGGCCCTCTATAGAAATCGGCGTCTCTCAGTCGACAATGACTCTGGGCGAGCCACTGAACCGAGCAGAGCAGGAACAAGGTAAGTGCTTGCCCTTCACTACTGCTAGCTGTTGATACTCTTTCCTCAAGACGCTGGAATCGAGCAATTGGCAGAAAAGGCCGCAAGCGAGGCGTCGCTCGACGATACCATATCGGACGAACCGGCTCCAACGGAGACGAGCGACGGAGGTAAATAGTTTACCCCTCCTAAAATCCCATAGACTGACTTGTCTGTCAGAACCCATCGCGATTGCTACTGAAGTTGGTGATTTTGAGGTCACGCAAGGTATGTCTTAGAACTAGGTTCTGTGCCAACCATATTTTTCATGTGTACTGCCCGTAGAAACCCTCAAACCCTTTGCCTCGGCCGATGAAGATACTGCCCCGACATTACCTGTCGCAGGTGTGACTCTTATGGCTGATTCTACACCATCACCGGTGGTCCAGAATGCTACCTGCCCGCCACCAGCGGAAGCTGCGATTATCACCAATGTCTCCAAAGCCGAGGAGCATGAGTGGAGCGAACAAGGCCCACCAGACGTCGACATTACTCCCGGCGCCGATGAAAGCATCAAAGACCTCGAATCGTCCCCTTCAGCTGAACTAACTATTGAGCGCGTCAAAGTTGTTGAGAACGAGACACCAAGCAATAATGTGGTTGTCGAACAGACCCCTGTGGAGCCCATCACATCCACTGTATGTGAGGAAGGTATAGCGGAACAAGCAAGGCTGCAGGCCGAGTCAACGAGCGTTGAGTCTGGGAGATTGGCCAAGGAGAAGGGTGTGGCTGAAGAATTAGCAGAGAAGGAAGGAGCAGAGAAGGCGGCCGGTGACGCAGCGGAGAAGGTCAAGATAGAGCAGGAGGCTGAGAAGGAGAACGAATACCAGGCACCACTCAGACTCGAAGAAGAACTCGACACTGAGCGTGTTGAAGTTGATGAGGCGGAAAGAGTCAAGCCAGAATCCTCGGAGCTGCGGCATCAAGCGGAACTCATAGAGGACCAGACACTTGTGGAGAAAGAGGCGCAGAAATTGCGTGACACCGAGATCGCGAAACTCGCCGCTCGTTTGAAAGCCGAGTTCAATGAGCGTGAACAGGCTCGTCTACTGGCCAAGGAGAAGGAGATCGAAGAGGCAAGCGACTGTCCGATCGCACCTTCGAGCCCGCGCTCCGAACTTTCGTCCATCACGTCCGGGTTCGACTCTCCCTCGCAGATCTCCCTCGCTAGTCACATGGCTACTGCCCCCGACTCTCCCCGTATTGCGCCTGAGGACCCAACTCCGTTCCTTGAGCTTCCAGAGAGCGATTTGATCCTTCAGAACCGGTCCCCCAAATCGATCAATAGCAGCATTGCCGGTGAGCCTCCGGAAACGCCTCTAGGCTCGCTTCCCAATACCAGTCTGCTTGCTGTAGGTGCCTTTATACTGTCTTACCTAAACGCGTACTGATGATGGATTAGAGCGACGTAACACCTCCTGCTTTACAGATAAAACGTCCAGCTTCTTTCAAACTCGGGTCCCCTTTGCAGCTTTCGACGGAGAATGTGGCACTCAACAATTCTTCTGAGAATGCAGTTGGGTCCCATTCTAAGTACGATCCACCGCCGGTCTTGGTTCCAAAGCCCTCAACCATCCCGGCCAGCACTGCGAAATTGTACTCCACCCCTAAGCTGGAGGTCGCTCTTCCTGCGTTGAGTGATACAGTCTTCCCAAATAAGGGCGGAGTTGAAGAGTAAGTGTAGTGGCGCTCGAGTGAGTTGAAACTGATCACTTTGCAGCCTCCCCCCGGCTGTGGAGGACGAAGAAGCGGACGTACTCCCCCCCCCAGTACCAAGGACGCGCCATCCATCCATTATCTCCATCTCGCACACGATGCCCGGTGGGTGGATACAGCCCAGCACGGTTGCAGAAAGCCGCCCATCCCCTGACGTTGCAAAGGGTGAGATCTCTCAAGTAACGCGCACGCCTCTTCCATCTGCTGTAGAACCCGAAAGTGATGTTGAACGAGGTAGCCGATGTGTCATCATGTGAATTTCTTGGTTTTCAATCTCCGTCCCTATACCAATCCCAGTCTCCTACTCCTTGCTAAATCTCTGATACCTTGATCTTATGCTCTCCCTTATGATGTTTCCTTGTTTGTAATCCTCCGTGTAACAGTATACATTGCCCAATCCTTCGATTTGCCGTGCTTTCGTCGGAAGCGCACATTAGTACTCCCACCACGATCCGCTTGGAGTGAGTAACCTGAGCCATTCCCATTTGGGTATCCCACAGATCACCGGAAGAGGTCCGAAGCTTTGTTGCCTCCTACCTTCACCTTGGACTCTGCCGCAATGCCCCCACGACCCCAGACACGATTCCTTTCGACGTCGTCTGGCAGTATGAGCGAGACGTCTCCTCTTCTGAGAGCCCGCTATTCGAACGGGTATAATGACCCACCACCGCCCTTTGGCATTCCGGCCATCCTGCCTGCAATCGCGTCGCTTCCGACCCCTCCGACTCTGACGACGAGCTCGCTGTACCACGCGGTACCATTCTTGCAGAGTCTTCAGAGAACAGACCAGGTCGCCTGGGTCCTCTGCACGTTGTTGTATATGTACACCGAAGTCAATGTTGGAGGATGGAACTCGACACACGGCAGCTGGGAACGCTGGAAAACACTTGAAGATGCGAAGGGAGGTCGACAGAATATTGAGAAGCTCATCGAGGCCACTTGGAATGAGTTTGTCGAAGTGTGGAAGGATGTGGAGAACCCCGCGCGAGCCGGTGATGCAGTAGAAGATGTGTTATGGACAAGTATGCCGCTTGACGAGGGAGGAAGAGAGTGGATACGAGGTATAATAATTACTAGGGCTCAGTGGAGTGCTCACATACCTGACGCCACCGACAGCCATTGACATCGCCATATCCCCTAATGCCCCTTCAAGTTTTATCTCACACCCACTCGTTCTGGTATCAATATCCAAGACATGGGAAAGTGGATTCAAGAAGGCCCCTGAAGATAGTTCCTGGTGGAAATTCGACAAGTCAACTACCCCGCAGTACGTTATCGGGGTTCGTCACAGGCTCTAGCTAATGT
>Ga0307515_10010787_pt1 | contig 17431 bp, 22 predicted proteins | sample 17_EM_MG_FD_194513 | JGI IMG/M metagenome (GOLD analysis project Ga0307515, IMG submission 194513) | Populus trichocarpa ectomycorrhiza microbial communities from riparian zone in the Pacific Northwest, United States - 17_EM | ecosystem: Host-associated > Plants > Roots > Unclassified | place...
ATTCACCAGATCTTCAGGTGAACTTCACCGGGCCTTGCATCACCACATTTCGTGGTGAAACATGTGGTGAGATATGTGGTGTATTTACTGTGGTGAAATTCACTATATACATTTCGCTCAGTGCCACTCCACCGCCTTCCACTCCACTGCCCCCTGCAGTCTTGTAGCCACGTGTATGTAATTTAGACTTCATATTTAAGCTCGGACTCGATGAGGATTGTACCTCACTCGATGTCTCAATAATAGATGTTTGTATTGTGTGCCCTGCCTTGCTCGATTAGAATCCTGATGGTCGTGCTCGCTCGCTCGCTCACTCCCTCACTGTCGGACTTCGGACCTCAAGACTGAGTGGTTCATTCCCCCACCCTCATGTGCTAACTCCCACCCGTAGCACCGCTGGGCTAGCCAGCCAGACCGAAACCCCACTTCAGTCAGCCCCTTCGGAGTCGCACCTAGTCAGAGCATTTACACCAAGACAGATTGGGTGCCCATTGTGCTTTTGGGCAGTCGCTTGGGAATTAGGTCTGACAAGCCCCTAAGTCATTGTCCCCATTTCCCCCCCCCTTCTTTGGAGTTTATATTCCCGCTGGCGTGCGCAGACAAGAGGAGAATCCCTATTCTGTTGGCACATGGACGAGCCTCAAGACCCTTCTGTTTCCTTTGTCATCCGAGCGTCAGTTCCTATAGGGAACCTTTGGATTTGACTGATTCCATCACACATCCCTTTATGAGAAACCGATCCGCCAGAGCCAATGTCTGCAGCAACAGACTCAGGGCTAGGGCAATGACAGATTGAGGGCAATGACAGACTTAGGGTAACATGTATTCAGATATGGCATGTAGATATGAATATTATTTAATTGATTCTAGATGTGAGAAACCATGCAGTGTAACTGCCAACCGCTGTGGTCTTTTTGGCAGTTTTAAACCACACCACCACCATACTGCACTGCGACATTCCCTGCTCAGTTCCAATCATCTCCTTACTCTTATCAATTCCTCTGCCATTGTCTTCGATATGATACTCAAGAAATATGCCAAACCCCAAAGACGTATAATTCCAATTTATTCCTCCAGCCTCAGACTGGACTTGTCTTTAACAGTATCTAAAAAACTTCAATTGAGTTCTATCATTCACCATGGCATTCCACAATGCCAGAGGACATTTCTCCAAAGCTGGTCCTTCTCCCAGAATTCCTGGCACAATTAATTTCAATGAGTTGGACTCTGCTCCTGTCCCTCTCGCTGCGCTAGGCCTTGCCTCTCTTGAGCATGAAGCCAATCCTTTGCAAGAAGTGCCACAGCATTCCTCTACACCAGTTCATATTCTGACACCACTGGTTGCTCAAGTTCCTCTTCCTGCAAATCCTACTCCTCTCCCCACAAATCCCATTACCGTTACCTCAAATCCAACTCCACTTACTTCAAATCCTACTCCTCTTGTCCCACCATTTACTTCTGCTCCTCCTGTTTTCCCACCTCCTCTTCCTTCCCTACCATTCATCCACCAGCCTGCCCTGCATCAAGTCCCTCAAAATACTGCTCCCACTACTATGCCTCCCACTCCTGCTGGCATTGATCCTGCTATGTGGGCTAGTAATCAGGCCTTTGTCATGAGTCTGATTCCAGTGCTTCAGGCCATTATTCAGGCTCCTGCGGCAGTGCCACCTGCCCCTGTTTCACATCCCAAAGAGGGCGATGCTAAGGCCCTGACTCCCTTCAGTGGTGATGACCCCACTAAGCTTCAAGAATTCCTCTTCAAGTGCAGTCTCATTTTTGATATCAAACCCCGCACTTTCCAGACTGAAAAATCCCACGTCATCTATGCCATTAACCACCTCGATGGTATGGCTAAGTGGCATTTCTGCTGTTTCATCGAAGCTGGGTCTATGGACCCTAAGGTCAATTATTGGGCTCAGTTTTCCCAAGAGCTTGAAACTATCTTCAGTGACCCCGACTGCATCAGACAGGCATCAGATAAGCTCCTTGCACTCAAGATGTCACACAACAGTCATCTCCATTGATACACTGTCTTGTTCAAGGAATATGCCAATGAACTTGGTTGGCCAAACATAGTTCTCCGCCAACTGTATTACAATGGCCTCCCTACATGCCTCAAGGATGTTTGGATTCAAAAAGATCCACCTGCTGACTTCAACCAACTAGTCCTAGAAGCGCAGCAAGCTGATAACCATCACTGGAAGCGTGAGGACAAATGCAAAAAGTCTGAAGCCACTCAATCCTGCAACTCCAATCAAAAGGGAAAAGCCTCCTCCAGTACGCAACAGTCCAAATGTTCCTCTTCCTCCAAACCCTCTTCCTCAACTTCAAAACCCTCTTCCTCTTCCTCTTCCTCTTCCTCCAAGTCCTCCAACAATTCCCACTCCACTCCATCTTCCTCTGCCAAGGACCTCACCAAAATCCTTGGTTCTGATGGCAAGCTCCTTCCTGCTGAATGCGCTTGCCAAGAACAATTGGGTCTCTGTACCTATTGCAGAGGAGATCATAAAGTTTGTCCAATCAAACCCTCCAAGCCAAAACCTTTGGACAATAAGTCCTCTTTGAATTCCAACTCCTCCTCCTCCAAGTTGACTAACAACACTTCAAATGGCTCAAAACACAAGGGTCGTGTTGCTCAAGTCATCAACTCCATTGCAGAAGAATCTGATCCATTGGAGGAAACTGCTAATATGGATTTTTGAACTGCAGTCTTGCTGGCATGCCAAGCCCCTGTGTAACAATGGGTAGCGCACCCACTCAACCCAAAAATTCTGATATCCCTGAAGCTAGGTTGAGTGCAATGGTTACAGACTGTCCGGGTTCTTTTCTTCTTGGTCTCACTATTTCTGATATTCCTGTGAAAGCTTTACTTGACTCCAGTGCTACCCATTGTTTCATTGATTCTGCCCTTGTTTCCAATCATCATCTGCCTATAACTCCGCTTCCCCAGCCCATGTGTCTCCATCTTTTCGATGGCTCCTATGTGTCTGAAAATATTGTCTATGAAGTTACCATTCCTGTTTCCTTTGCTCCTGGTAAAATCCTACCTGTGAGCTTCCTTGTTACTCCTCTGGATCCTGAAATTTCTGCAGTTATCGGATTATGCTGGTTGCACCAATACAACCCATTGGTTGACTGGGTGAACAATCACATCGATTTCTGAACTTCTTTTCCTACTCCAGATTCCTCATCAGATTCTGCCTCTGACTTGGCACATCCCATGGCCACACCTCCCACACCTGCCCCTTCGGTTCCATCCACTCCAGCAGTACCTCCTCCGCCTACACCAGCATTATCCCCTTCTGCCATTTCGGCACCTCCTCCTGCCTCCTCGGCATTGCCTTCCTCTGACGTGTCTGCACCTCTGCCTCAAAGTCGGCCTGTGTTGGTACGCTTCATGAATGCTGCAGCCTTCCGAATGCTCTCAAGAATCAACAACGTTCATACTGGTATACTTCAACTCAACCCCACGGATTCCAAAGCCTCCCTCCGTGGAGCACGACCTGACCCTGACACCCTCTCCAAAGAAGAGCTCAATACCCTCTGCTCACAAGTTCCTCCCGAATACCACGAGTATCTCAACGTCTTCAGTAAGACTAAATCCGACAAGCTCCCTGACCATAATGCCCAATACGATCATCACATCCATCTTGAAGAAGGCACTCAACCACCTCTTGGTCCGATTTACAATATGTCCGAGACCGAAGCCATCACACTCTGCGAATTCCTCAAAGAGAATCTCGATCGTGGCTTTATCTGCCAGTCTCAGTCCCCTTGCAGCGCTCCTGTCCTGTTCATCAAAAAGAAAGACAGTTCGCTTCGACTTTGTGTCAACTGGTGTGGTCTTAACAAGACCACCAAGAAAGATCGATATCTGCTCCCTCTCATTCCCAATCTCCTTGATCACCTCCGCTCCTCTGAGATCGACCTCTGCAGCACATACAACCTTGTCCATATTGCTCCTGGAGATGAGTGGAAAACTGCCTTTCGAACCTGCTATGGTTCCTTCGATTTCAAGGTCATGCACTTCAGTCTTACCAATGCTCCCGCAACTTTCCAGCGCTATATGAACAGCATTTTTTCTGATGTCTTAGATCAGTACATAGTGGTTTACCTTGATGATATCCTTATCTTCTCCAAGAATCCCAAAGAGCATCAAAAGCATGTCCTTGATGTTCTCGAACGTCTCAAGAAACATGGACTATATGCGAAGCCTGAAAAATGCGAATTTTCTGTCAAGTCCACCGAATTCCTCAGCTTCATTATCTCTCCTTCCGGCATTTCTATGTCTCAATCCAAGGTCGATGCCATCCTCAAATGGCCCACTCCCAAGAATGTCAAGCAGATTCAATCTTTCCTTGGCTTTGCCAACTTTTATCACTGCTTCATCTACAATTATTCCGACATTGTAATTCCTCTTACTCACCTCACCTGCAAAGGTATTCCATGGGATTGGACCAACAAAGTCAACTCTGCATTCTGCGCACTCAAGATGGCTTTCACCGAAGCTCCTGTGCTAACACATTGGTCCCCCAACAATCCCATGCTGGTAGAAACCGATGCTTCTGACTATGCCATTGCTGGCATTATTTCCTCCATTACTTCCGATGGCAAGATCCATCCTATTGCATTCCACTCCCATACCCTCACCGATGCCAAGCTCAATTATGACACACATGACAAGGAATTGCTCGCTATTTTCAAAAGCTTCAAGACCTGGTGTCATTACCTCGAAGGCTCACAATTCCACATTGATGTCATTACAGATCACAAGAACCTCAAGTATTTCTCCACCACCAAAATGCTCACGCGCAGGCAAGCCCGCTGGTCAGAATTCCTCTCCACCTTCAACTTCACTATTCGCTTCCGCCCTGGCAAACTTGGTGCTAAACCCAACACACTTACCTGCCAACCGGATGTGTACCCAAAAGGGGGGGAGAAAGACTATTTGTCTGTCAATCCGCAGAATTATCGACCAGTATTTTCTGAAGAACAACTTACTGCCTCTTTATGTGCTACAGGTTTACAGCCAATTGTCAATCAAGTCCTTCAAACCATCGATTCCGATCAACTTCACACCGATATTCGCGAAGCCCTCATTACCGGCAAGTTTGCTCACGATATCCTCTCCAAACCATTTCCTCCCAATTCCCCTTATTCCCTTTCCCCTTCCAGTCTTCTATTGATCAATCACTGCATTTATGTTCCCAACTCTAGTCCCACTTCTGGCAATCTCTGCACTTGTGTCCTCCATCTCAAGCATGATCATCCAACTGCTGGTCATCCTGGCCAAAGTTGCATGCTCAAGTTACTCTGACTCGATTATGTTTGGCCTAATGTCTGCACTGATGTTAAGGATTTTGTTAATAGCTGTATCTCCTGCAAACACAACAAGAATCCCCACCATAAGCCCTTTGGACTTATTCAACAATTACCCATTCCTCCTCGACCCTGGCACTCTATCTCTTTTGATTTCATCGAACAACTCCCACCATCCAAAGGTCACACTGCTATCCTCAATATTGTCAATTGCACTAGCAAACAACTCATCAGTATTCCAACACACAACAACGTTGACACTCCAGAAATCGCAAGATTATTCCTCCATCATGTCTTCGCCAAGCATGGTGTTCCTGTGCATGTTACATGCAATCGCAGTTTGGAATTTACTTCACAATTCTTCCAATTGCTTGGAACATTACTGAACATTAAGATCCATTTCACATCAGGATATAATCTGCAAGCCGATGGCCAGTCTGAAAGAGCAAACCAGACACTCGAACAATACCTCTGACACTATTGCTCTTACCAACAAGACAACTGGTCCGATCTCCTTCCCCTTGTGGAATTTGCTTACAACAATGCTCCCAACACCTCAACTGGTGTTTCGCCTTTCTTCACCAATAAGGGCTATCACCCAGTTCTCGACATCCATCCCAAACAGGATGTTGCTTCACTCCACACATGAGAGTTCGCAACCAATCTCAACAAACTCCACCAGTACCTTGCAGAATCCCTCAAGTTCACTCAAGAGCATTATCAAGTATCCACCGCCCAGCGAAGAATTCCGCCACCTGACTTCAAACCAGGTGATAGGGTTTTCCTTGTCTCCAAGAATATCAAGACAACCCGCCCAACTTGTAAACTTGCTGAACCATACCTTGGTCCTTTTGAAGTTATTGACCACATCGGAAAGAACTCCATTCGTCTCTGTCTCCCTCATGAACTCCACCTCATTCATCCCATCTTCCATGTCTTGCAAGTCAAGCCTTCCATAGAAAATTGTTTCCCTGACCAACAACCTCCACCTCCTGAACCAATAGAAATAGAAGGCGAAGTCGAATATGAAATCTGTGAAATCCTTGACTCCAAGTATGACCTCTGATTCTGGTCCAGCTGCGAACTGTTCTATTATGTCCACTGGATGGGATATGAAGGTACTGACGAAGAATATCAATGGCTCCCCACTCCCAATCTCGCTCACACTGAAGAAGTCATTGAAGAGTTCCATCAACATTATCCTGCAAAACCCAGTCCTGATCATTTTGCTCCAGACCACACCGCCCACCTTGCTCAGCACAAAAAGCAGCTTAAAGGTCGTAATCAGGTGTAACCCTGAAATTCTTATCATCAGGTTTCAACACCCATTTTCCTTTTCTCTTTTTATATTTTTGTCATTTTGTTTCTCAAAGTTACAGAAATTCTCTCATTCTCTCTGTTCTGGCAATGAAAGAAATTGTTCAAAAGAATGTTACATGTATCGGATCACAGGCTATGGCTCTTCCTCCATTTGTTTCTCTCCCTCCGCCTCTGCCTCCGCCTGCATCTCCTTTTCCTTTTCCTTCTCCTTTTTTGCTTCATTTTCCTTCTCCTTCTCCTGTTCTTCCTCCGTCTGCCTGTTCTCTTCTGCAACCTCCCCTGTATCCTCCTCCACATGTGCCTCCCCCCATTCTGTCTCTTGTGGCAAAAGGCGAGGCAAGGTAAGAGTAAGTACTTAAGTCGCACAAGTGTTTGGGGAGCTAACACAAAGTGAGGAATCCAGGTTCCTCACCACACCGTATATATAGTGTAAGACAAGTGCTGACTAAGTGTACACGATTAGTAAGGCACAAGAAACTAGTATAGAGTCAAGAGCGCAAGAGAGCAGCAAGAAAGAGAAGATAGGGGTTCCAACAGGGGTCCGGAGAGTGTGGCATGGAGTGGGAACAAGAAGTGCGTCCCTGACAGGAGCCCAGGAGTGTGACAAAAGAGAAGGTGTGGAGTGGGAGTAAGAAGCGCAGTGCCATGACAGGAGCTCAAGAGAGCGACAAGGTTTGAATGGTGTACCAGGCACAAGGGTATGCTTCTTGTAAGGAGCGAAGGAGAACGACATGGTTAAGGGACGGAAGGCTATTTGTAAGAGCCTGACACGTGATTAGATGAGCCTGACCTATGAGGCTGGAAGAGCCTGACATGAGCCTGACTGTAAGGTGGTGAATGTCACGTGATGACAAAGGAAGACGATATGGGGCTCAAAATGATCAGAAAAATAGGGGAAAAATGGTGGTTTCGTTACAGTACCCCCCTAGGAGTCCGCTAAGTCCCGGAGCAAGACTCCTCACTGTTTCCTTTTTAATGACCTCTTCCCTTTAGTCCTTATCCTCTCAACGTCTGTATGCCTCTTCGCAGCTGGATGTACCATAAAGAACTCCTGCTCATAGTCCTCCAAAGACTCCTGTCCAAGATCCTCAAGGAGATCTTCGCGGTTGAGCCAACCGTCATGTTCCTTCCCATATCCCCTCCAGGAAACCTTATACTGAAAATGACCGTTTCTCCAGTTTGATGCAATAAGTTTCTCCACATGATACTCCTCATGTCCATCGACGATAACCGGGGCCGGTTCAGCAGGGGCTCTACCAGGAATAGGGTCCGGGTTCGCCCGGGTAAGGAGCGATACGTTGAACACCGGGTTAACCTTCATATGATCTGGGAGGTCGATTTTGTAAGCACCGTCGCCAATCTTTCCTAGAACAGTAAAGGGGCCGGTGCAAAGATCACTGAGTTTCTTTGATCCTTCATCGGTGATGAGATTTTCCGTTGACAGGTAAACCTTATCGCCCGGTGCGAATACTGGTTCCTTATCCCGACGGCGATTGTAAGTGACCTTCTGACGTTCCTGTGCCTCCTATAGCAATCCAATCGCTAATTCCCTAGCTTCGTGGATCCTTGTGATTCGTCCCATGTTACTTGACTGACCAATTGACAGGACATCAGTAGTAGTCGGGTGCATTCCGTAGTTGGCGTAGAAGGGGGTCATTCCGAGTGAGGAGTGGTAGTGGTTGTTCCATGCAAATTCCACCAGGTGTAGGAGTGATGACCAGTTCCGCTTCTGGTGATCGCAGAACATTCGGAGGTATGTCTCAAGCCAACCATTTAGGTTCTCAACTTGCCCTTGTGTCTGTGGGTGGTAGGCAGTTGAGAATCGTTGCTCAATACCGAGGGCTTTGAACATCTTTCTGGTATACTTGGATGTGAAGTTACCATGCCGATCCGTTGAGTGGATGAGCGGCATTCCATGGTGCTTCCAGACATTCCTCATATGAAGGTCGATGAGATCCTCCTCCGAAGCCTTCTCCATAGTAGGAATGAAGTGCGCCATCTTGGTAAACCTGTCGATGACTACGTAGATTGAGTCATATCCCCTCGATAATGGGAGTTTGACGATATGGTCTGACTCTGTCCATTGCCAAGGTCCCTCGGGAATTGGAAGTGGTTTCAAGGTACCATGAAGCTTATAATTCCGCTTCTTGGCTCTAATGCAGGTGGTACATGAGGTGACATACTTCTTGACGTAGTCATGTAATCCTTCCCAGTAGTACCCCCTAGAGACCAATTCGTAGGTGCCCGTAATTCCCAAATGACCAGTGATCAGAGTGTCATGGTAGAGCTCCAAAACCCTCCTTCTTAGATCCTCCTTATCCGGTACCCAAATTCTTCCCTCATCCTCACCAGGATCCGTATCCGTGACCAGTGACCTTATCTCTTCCATGAGCGTAGCATCTGAATCGATTAGGCAGAGAAGCCCGTATTCCCAAGCGTTTATGTTTGCCAATTGTAATTCATCGATTGGGCGCATCTTACTTGCTGGGAATGGGTTTACTATTTCCTCCGGTTCACCCCCCTCGGGGTAATGATCCGCTCTCCTGCTGAGGATATCCGCCACCGTGTTCTGTTTGCCGGGTCTGTATCCCACAACATAGTTGTATCGTCTAAGAATCTCCAACCATCGTAGATGTCTTTTGCTAGGTGTTGGTTTATCGTTGAAACCATTCAAGAGATTCTTGTGATCAGTGATAATCTCGATTGGTTTTTGGGTTCCTTCAAGCCAATAACGCCAATGCTGCAATGGTTTAACAATACCCAGAGCCTCCCTATCATAGGCATCGTAGTTCCTTTCAGCTGGGACCATCGATTTCGACATAAAGCCAACAGGGTGGAACTTCCCGTCGTCTTGCTTCTGACTAAGGGCAGCTCCATAAGTGAATGCTGAAGCATCTGTTTCCATCCTAAATGTCTTATCTAGGTCCGCATGAGCCAGACATGGTTCTGAAAGGATGAGGTCCTTGAGTCGATCAAAGGACTGTTGTTGCAAAGGGGTCCATACCCACAGTACTCCCTTCTTGTCGAGGTCGTGGAGAGGCCGAGCAATGATTGAGAAATTCTTTATGAATCGGCGATAGAAATTGCAGAACCCGATGAACCTTTTCATTTCTGTCAGGCTCGTGGGTGTGGGCCAATCGCGTACATCGTTAACCTTCTTGTCCTCTAATCCAAAGCCCTCCTTGTTAACTGTGACCCCTAGAAGCTCTATCTCATCCTTATGGAAGTCGCACTTGGATGCCTTGCAATACAATCCAACCTTTCCGAGGATCTGCAAGATCTCCCTATTCAGTTTTACTGCATCGTCTTTATCCCTTGCAAAAGAACCAATGTCATCCATGTAGACTGTGACCTGTGCTGGTTGTTTGTAGATAAGCGGAGTGAGAATGTGGTCCATATAACGTTGCAAGCACGCGGGGGCATTGACAAACCCATAGTGCATGACATTGAACTGGTATGTTCCCAATGGTGTAATAAATCCCGTTTTCCAGTGGTCTTCCGGACGGATGGCAAACATGTTATATGCCGATCTTAGGTCAAACTTTGAGAAGACCGTTGTGCCACGTGCTGATTCTAATAAGGATTCCATGTTTGGTAAAGGATATGCATCCCGAATAGTGACCGCGTTTAATCGACGGTAGTCGATGCACATTCGTTGACTTCCGTCTTTCTTTGGAACAAAGAACAATGGAGCCGCAACCGGGGTTTCTGCTTCACTTATCATTCCGCAGTCCAATAACTCCTGAATCTGAGCCTTGGCCTCCACCAATTGAGCTGGTGTAAGTCTGTAAGCCTTTGAAGGTTTTGGCCATTCCGATCCCGGCATGAAGTCGATTTTGAAATCGTATTGTCCACGGGACTGTGGCATCTGCCTTGCCTTTGCGATGTCGAACACATCCAGTAGGTCATGGTACTCCTCTGGGATGGTTGCCTTTTCCCCCTGGGAGACTACGGAGATTTCCATGATCTCGAGCTCCTCCAGGTCCTCGTCTGTGAACCCAATGCAGTTCTCCCTACAGTAATCAGAACTGAAGGTTACTTTGCGGGTTGCCCAATCTAGATGCGGGTTGTGTACTGTCAACCACGGCATGCCTATTATAATCACATGTTTCCCGATTGGGACAACATCGAAGGTGACCTCCTCCCTATGCATTCCCTTTCTCATAATGCATCGGACTTGGTCGGTAACGGTGCCCACCGATCCCCCTTGGACGTGGGTCACCTTGAGTGGAGTGTGTCTTTTCTGGGTCTTGAGCCCATATTTTGTTACGGCCGCGGGGCTAATGAAATTGCCTGCGGACCCTGAGTCGAGCATTACTTTAACTCTGACTGCCTCATTGATCCATACGCGAGTGAAGAATTGCTTGGTTACGGAGTAAGGCGTGGCTACAGCTAGATCGCAAACTCCGATTTCAACACTATCTACGACAGAAACATTCGTCTTTGGTCCGGCAGCGACCTCAGACGAAACTAGTTTTTTGACTTTTTATCTGAATCTGAATCTGAGTCACTATCTACCACAGAAGTCGTAGCTACATTTCCAGAAATATTTTTGTTAGTTTGTGAATGATTTGGATGATACCGAGCCGAGCCTTTTACATCTTTTCCTTCCTTTTTACATTTGAAACAGAGTCCATTCTTTTTACAATACTCGAAATCCTCCTGAGGCAGGAGTTGGGTTCCAGTCTTCGCAGTCTCAGTCTTGATATGAGGTGTTTGTGATTTGCCTCGGTCTTGAGGGGCGGCTTTAGACCCACTAGAGGTCTTGGTCTTTTCACCGCTGGCCCGACTAAGGTTGATTTCCCAGTATGCTGAATCGAAAGGGATGACTTCCTCTTTCATCTCATTGAGGGTTTGCCAATCTGTTCCGATGAATTGGGTCCTGATATGGGATTTTAATCCCGCCTTTACTTGATCAAGGACCATTTCGGCATCCCTTGGATAGTTAAGTCGTAAGAGGAGTGACTCGATCTCCTCGAAGTAGTCAACCGCTTTACCCCCCTGGGTGACTCCTCCCTTCCACTTCTGCTTTGCTTTTTCAATTAGTCCAGGGTCACCGAACTGTGTGAGGAAGAACTGTCCAAAGTCCTTCCACCTCTGTAGTTCTCTTGGAGGTCTTCCTTGTCCGTCCAACTCCAAGTCCGCTCTCCTCATTTGTCGGACTGCCCATTGTCCAGCCTTATCCTCCATTTGTTGGAGTGCCCATCTGACCAACATCTCTTCGGTTTGGAAAACTCCTGGTTCCATGGTGCGGTAATTGTTGCATGCCGCAAGAAAGGTCCATGCTGGGTCACCTTTCTTTCCATCATATCTACTTGGCATCGGAGTTTTTAACCTATTTCTAGGTTGGTGGGTTGGTGGAGCACTAGACTGTGCTCTTGCAGTGGCCGTTTCTTGTCGGGCTGATTCAATCTTGGCGGTTGCTACTGCTGTCTCGAATTCGGTGATATGCTCTCCGAATTTTGCCGCTAGACGCCAGATTGTTCCCTCACGGCTTACTGCTGTTGCTATGGCGAATGGTTCATCAACAGGCCAATCGGCTTCATCAACTCCCAGGAAGTTAAGGATGAACTTCTGGCCAGTAATGTATCTTTCCGCTTGTGTGGCAACTCATTCCTTGTTGGTGAATCGTCTATCACTGGATTGAAAGTGGGGCGTAGCATTACTCCTCCTGGTCTGAACATCTGATTATGCCTCCTTGCTTGAGATCCTCCCGCTTGAGATCCTCCTGCTTGAGATCCTCCAGCTTGAGATCCCCCAGTTTGAGATCCTTGTTGTGACATGAGTAATGCTGCTAATGACGCTGTTGGTGAATTCGGTTGAGTTCGGTAAACCGAGTGGTGTGAACTCATATACTGGGCGTTATTTAAAGTCGCTAGTGATTACTAGACCCTGCCGACTAAGTGTTTCCCGACTAGTTGGGATCATGGGACTCTCTATAGTCCTCGTTGTACCACGAAGGGGTACTTGGTTCCGGTCCTTCCCAAATAGGATACTGCTGTTCCTCCTCGATTTCCTCCTCTAATTCCTCTTCGATTATCGCAATCGGTGGTAGTCTCCTTCTCAATGACAAGGTTGGCCAATCGTTTGGGAGGTTTTCCAAATCGAATTGGATCTGGTGGTTGTCGATTACGGAATTATTGGGTGGAGTTGTAATCCTCGTAGAGGAATGAGCCTCCCTCTGGTTTTGTTGGGAAACTGTTGTGGTTGTTGTATTGCGTAATGGGGTGGTAATCGGCTCTTCTCCAGAGAAGTTCGAAGACTGTAGGAAGATTCTTCCATTGTATCGTCTTTCTCCACTGCTCAACTGGAAATCCAGATCGATCACAAATGTAAAAGTAGGTCGTAATCTTGAAAAAATCAATGATCTCCGATTTGCAATGAACACTACAATTGTGACGATGACCCCTGCTAATACAATTCGACAAGTAACTAGTATGTCCCTTCGGGAGAGGAGGGACTGTACAGAGGGGGTGAGGGACTGCAGCTTGGGCTCTCTGTTCTCTTCTTCTTTGGCGTTGGTTGTTGGGACGGAAGCTCATGCGTCTGCTCACGCTTTCTTTTACTTTCCGTTCTTTTCTTCTGTATCTCCGCTAATTCCTCTCTCCAAAGCCTGTAGGAAAAATATCCGTGGAATAGCGGGTTAAGGCTATCTTTATCAATTACTTTCTCCCTAAATCCTTCCGTGTATCCACTCCAATAACAGACCTTATATCCTACCAATTCCTCGGCATAGGTAGAGCAACCTTCCTTGCACTTTCCCCGAAGTGCCGCGCAGCCACTACAAGTGAGGTCGAAGATAGGGGACAGGTCGCTTAGGAGTGGTTTGAAGTCGTGTCTTCCTGTGTGCTTGTTGTAAACTGCGTACCCGACAAGGGAGAGTTGACTTTTGCGACAAGGTTGGTGAGGGTGTTCGCAGAGAGTGATAGGTGAGAGCTTGCAGCGAGGTTCAAAGACTGGAAAATCTGTTGCAAGGGCAGTGCGGATAATGTGGTTGTAATTTCCTGGGTTGAATGCGTTGACTAAGAAGAGGGACACTAAAATCCGGTGTCAGGATTAAGTGGAGTGAGAGTGGAGAGTGGAGTAGGTGCCCTAAAGGCGAGTGGAGTGGAGTGAATGCCCGAGGGCGAGTGTAGCTAGGCGAAAGAAAATTCCTCTCCTTCTTCCTGTGGGGACCAGTGCGTACAATCGGTCTACCAACAGAACGCTTATGGGGGAGCGTCTAGGCCGAACCGTATGGTAGCAGTCTACCCAAGGTCAAGTAAAGATGAGGGGGAGGGGTCCGACTAATTCCTAATTCTCCGGAGAACGGGCTTTCTAGTTTCCCGGTACTGAGGGGTGTGTCGATCGTTGTCGCCAAGCAGGGAACTTGGATGGTTCTACGGACACTACAGGAACAAGCCGCCCGGCTACCCACACACCGTGGTCCAAACACGCGGAAGAGGGGGGAGTGATGAGTGTGGCAGTGACCACTTACTGGTAACAGGTACTAGTGGCGACTGGTGGTGTAGACTTTGTGTTATGTGGCAAAAGGCGAGGCAAGGTAAGAGTAAGTACTTAAGTCACACAAGTGTTTGGGGAGCTAACACAAAGTGAGGAATCCAGGTTCCTCACCACACTGTATATATAGTGTAAGACAAGTGCTGACTAAGCGTACACGATTAGTAAGGCGCAAGAAACTAGTATAGAGTCAAGAGCGCAAGAGAGCAGCAAGAAAGAGAAGATAGGGGTTCCAACAGGGGTCCGGAGAGTGTGGCATGGAGTGGGAACAAGAAGTGCGTCCCTGACAGGAGCCCAGGAGTGTGACAAAAGAGAAGGTGTGGAGTGGGAGTAAGAAGCGCAGTGCCATGACAGGAGCTCAAGAGAGCGACAAGGTTTGAATGGTGTACCAGGCACAAGGGTATGCTTCTTGTAAGGAGCGAAGGAGAACGACACGGTTAAGGGACGGAAGGCTATTTGTAAGAGCCTGACACGTGATTAGATGAGCCTGACTTATGAGGCTGGAAGAGCCTGACATGAGCCTGACTGTAAGGTGGTGAATGTCACGTGATGACAAAGGAAGACGATATGGGGCTCAAAATGATCAGAAAAATAGGGGAAAAATGGTGGTTTCGTTACATCTCTCCTGCCGCCGTCTTCTTCCACCCATGTTCTCACCCGTATCCTGCCTCATCAATCCTCAGGATGTGCCGTGATATCATCCCATGGTCCACCTCCAACCTGGTGATCGCCACCTTCAGCCTCTGATCCATTTTGCGCTCCAGCTCATAGAGCCTACACTCCATTTCCACCTGCATAACCAACTTGTCATCTGACTCGTCACTGTCACTTATGACGATTGCCCTTGCCACCCTCCAATGCCTTATAACCAGCTCATCCAACACATCCCATGACTTACTTGAACTCCCAGGGGTTTTCTTGGGTCATCCCCTCATCAACACAACCCCACCGCAAGAGCACTGCTTGTGTATCCAATGGCATGAATTGCATGCATGGCCTAGTCCCGCTACAACGCACTCTTCATCCCGCCTGATGCATTGGTTGCACTTTCCACTATCCCTCAATTAGCCACTGCTTGTCCCGAGTTATGATGACTTACTCAGGATTTGCCTCCACTAACAGTCACCCCAATCCCTCAAACGCATTATCCATTGCTTCCTCCAATGCTAAATCCACAGCAATAGCTGAAAGTGTAGGACTCACAAGGTCAATCTTGCTCCCTGCTGCTGGGATCACAAACGTAACTCTGGTCGCCCCAGGCTCCATCACAGCCGATTCTGTCACTTCCTGAGTCACTTCCTCGCTGATTGTGGCCTCGGATCAGGGTTCCAACAACATATCAACATCAAACAAACTACCTTTGACTGTTGGAACCTCGCCAATCATGGCCTGCTCCTCTATAGCCTCTGGTGTCTCAGTCTGTGGTGCCACTGGTTGTTCCTTGTGAACTTGCATGCTGCCCTCCAGTGCCTGGATGTTGCTACATCAGAGTTTGAGTGTATTACATGCCCTGCAGCCAGCACGCCTGTTTTTGTGTATTTTGCAGTCCAACCCGCGCTCTTTGCACATATTGCATGGCGTTCTGTCACACCCCTCAACCTCAGCATACTCGTCTATTCCGCTCATGGTTACTCACTCGAAGAGGGGCATTTTATCGAATTTTATCCACAGACCTGGATGTACGGAAGAGTTCAACTTATTGCCATGCCTCGCACGCACCTTCTGCTTCGCACGGCGCCTATCCTCCATTCATTCACCACGCCACTCTATGGGCCTTTCCACTGTCGCCTCATGGGCTTGGCTCCTAGAGGGGGGATACTGTCACACCCCATGTGTTCCACAATTTAATTCCAATTTTTCCTTTATCCATTCAACTACACCAAACCCATCAGAACCAAATTGATTGGAACTTAATAGAACTGACTCCAATTACCATTATGCATATCCTGTCGGTTCATAGGAATTATGGTGAAGTGATATACGGACTTATGATTCCTGCTGGATACATTGGCTCTCGGGTATATATGGTGGATACGATGACATATTACTCCACTTTACCTACAGTGTTTTACTTTAGCAAGCGGGCTCCACTTTATATTTCATATTTCTCTTTACTATTTAAACCCCCATGTATTCCCTCATACTTCTCCAGTTTTTGGATCAAATTAAGAACTGGTCCTCTACTCATTCCCATCATCTCCCTAAGGGTCTTACTCTGTTCCAATCCATCTCCTTACTCTTATCAATTCCTCTGCCATCATCTTCAATATGATACTCAAGAAATACACCAAATCCCAAAGACATATAATTCTGATTTATTCCTCCAGCCTCAGATTGGACTCGTCTTTAACAGTTGGAGGGCATGTTTCCTGGGGGGTGGATGATGCCCAGAGGTGGTATATATACTCTTGAGGGCAGGTCAGATAATATATAGGGTTTAGTCATGTGATATGACATGACTAGGCCTGATTTCAATGTGAGCAAAAAAACTGATTGGTTGAGTGGGGTGTATTCTAAATCCAATATCAAATCAACAAAGAGGGCCAAATATTTGCTGTTTGGCACAACAAAGGACATGATGTTTAGCTTTGCTACCACAAATTCCCACGGGTTTACCTTTGTCTTCTGGGCCACAATTTGACTCACAAGCAAAATTTGCCCTTTTGAAAATCAGTTTTTTTGCTCACTGTAGATGATCATACTGGAACATGTCAGAAAGGCTATGCAATCCATGGAGAGGAGTGCTTTGTCCCATCACCATTTTGTTGAGGGGATCACTACACTGTCAATCCAGTGCTCTCTGTTGATGGGTTTATTGCTCTTGAGATTGTTGAGGGCTCAATGGATGGTGCAAAGTTCTATGACTTCATACTTCTGCAAGTGGTAAGCTGAGTTTTGCATGATAGATTGAATCTTACTGACCCAAAACAGCTCCCTCAGATGAACCCTTGGCCACAAAAGAACAGTGTCCTTCTTCTGGACAACTGTGCTATCCACCATGCTGCTGATCCAGAGAGGTTCTTTGATGAAGCAGGTATGTTTGAGAAATTCTGGAAGAGAATCAAACTGATACTCATATAGGCTGCATTCTCTTATTCCTTCCACCCTACTCTCCTGATTTCAACCCCATTGAGCTCAGTTTTTATGCTAGTAAGTAGGACAATTGGGTCTCCATGCTTGAGTGCTAACTAAATTGATTAGTCAAGTCAGAATTGAAGCATCAGGTGAACTTGTTAGATAATAAAGATGCAGTGCAAGCTCTGTTGGATGCCTGTTGGAGTCTCACACCAGA
>Ga0307515_10010789_pt1 | contig 17429 bp, 15 predicted proteins | sample 17_EM_MG_FD_194513 | JGI IMG/M metagenome (GOLD analysis project Ga0307515, IMG submission 194513) | Populus trichocarpa ectomycorrhiza microbial communities from riparian zone in the Pacific Northwest, United States - 17_EM | ecosystem: Host-associated > Plants > Roots > Unclassified | place...
GCGATAAGAACAAGAATTAGAAATTAAAAGAATAATAACCAAAATTGAATATTAATAACTAAAAGGAAAATTCTAAAATTTTGAATGGTCAGCGTAAGTTTTGAGGACAAAAGAAAAAAAAGAGGGAAAAAAAAAAGCTCTGCCTACGAAAATTATTCCTCTGTTGCCTTTACGCGCCGCACCAGTAGAAAGAAGACACCACAAGGATTCCAATAACACGGTGAAAGGTAATTTTTTATTGTTGGGAGCGCCACACTAGCTACCTAAAGACCGTGAACGCTTCTCGTATGCTTGCGCTTATGTTGTACGCATCAACCACTTTCTATTTAAACAATATTTTATATTAATTAAAATACTAAATTGCCCCTATTCAACTCGATAATAACAAAAAAAACATAGCGAAAAAAATGAAAAGCTTTTGGAAGCAAGTTTTAAAATCTTTGCTTTTATGGTAATTGAATTATTTTATTATGCTTAAAAAAATAAAAAAACTAAAAAAAATTTAGATTCCATTTTTTTTTAAAAAATGATTTTAAAGGTAATTGACTTTCTATTATTTTTAAAAAATAATAAAAAGATAATTTTACCATAATCCCCATCCTCAATCTAAATTATATTTTATATTAAATTAAGTGAAATTTGATTTGATATGACATAATTAGCATGACAAGTAAATTAAATTAAATTAAATTAATGATCCTATCAAACCCCCCTTTTTTTAATCAAATAATGTAGTTTTAACATTTAAAAATAAAATTTAAAAATAATATTGTTTTAGATTTATCAAAATCAACCCAAAATAACTCACAGAACTCATTATACAGCCTTGCTTCGGGCCAAGTTTATTAAATTTGTGCATAATAAGCTGTCATTTAAGGCAAGGCAATGCTAAGGATGAGGAACATAAAACAAATGGTGTAAATTGCGAATTGCTTGGCACTGAGTGCAGGGACAAGGGAGTATGGTATTTTCTTTTGCATGTTCGAGGGAGGGCAGTGCTATACAGTCTACAGGTAGGTGATTGTGAAGTTCCAGTCTAGAGAGAGAGAGAGAGAGAGAGAGAGAGCTAGCATGGAAATAGAATATTCATTAAACCAGAAGTTTATTATATAAAGGTTGCTCTAATTCGGTTGAGGGCATGAAAATCTAAGGGTGTTGGTGAGATTGGCGAACTAAGGAGAAAGAAACTTCAAGATCTCCAACTTCTCTCTCGTAACATTTTCATGAATTGTTTTGTTTATTTATTATTATTAGAAGAGATATTCAACGGATCATGGATTAAATCACAAGTGTAGCTTTCTTTCGATCCTTAGATCTCTACCTTTTTTTTTTTAAAAAAAAACAAAACACGGATCCTATTTTTATTTATCAAAGAGAGTAAGAGTGAAAGAAAATAAGATGTACTCTAATAACCTTTTATTATTTGCTCTAATCAGTGACTTTTATTTTTATTTTTTAAAAATCGATATCATTTTAATTTTTAATTTTTTTTTATTCGTTCATATCAACTCAAATCAATACCGAAGCTTTTCACATGTCAATTTTGAAATCGAATTGCATTTTATAATATGTTACGAAATTTGGCACTAGTCCACTCTCTCCTCGACGTGGCTGCTCACATCTATAGAAGAGTATATATTTGCTTTCACGAACTGTTTAGACAAAAATTATACCCATGATGCTGATGTCTTGAATTTCAGAATCCATTTCCAATGGATTTCCAGCTATTGGTTTATACGATACGATCATCAAAGTTTGAACAACTTGCACTATAGATTTTTGTATGCTCATGCTTATCCACTCCAACAATGGATTAAACACTGAAAGGGATGTTCGATATTTATTGGATTCATGTCTGCAACAGATATTAATACAAAAAGGACCAAAAAAAAAAAATTTACAAATTGGCAAGAGGCAAGGTGAATGAACCACACAATAAAGTTGTTCTCGTTCTATCCAAAAGGGGTCCACCATCTAGCACTTTTTTGCCCTTTACCCTTTTCAAAGACTATTTCGACCAATCCTATCGTTTCTCGAATCTCCTTTTTATTTCCGGTCTCTTTTAACCCTAAATGCCACACTCTTTATGTTCTGTCCTTCCTTCTCTTATTCCTGCTTCAAAGCACGTTTTTACTCACTTATTTGGCCAAAACAACCCCTTTTGGCATCTGGGTCGCTTTGATTTTAGTTCTTTTGGAGACATGGTCTATCTGGGTACTTGAGGTTCTGTTTTATTATTAAAATATTGAGTCGGTTTTGATAAATTTGGGATATTTTGGCCTAGTGGGTTTTGATTTTGGAGGTCTCGGTTAACTGATTGGTTTTTGAGAAGAGGAACTGATTTCAGAATCTGGATCTGCATAAATTTCAGTTTTTGAAGCGGGTTTTGGTTAAAGTTTGATTTTTTTTTTTTGATCCTGGAGTGGTGGGTTCATGGGTTATTTGGTGGGTTAATGGTGAAATTAAAATTTTTTATTAGGAGTTTGTGTGGAATTTGAGATAGAGAGAGACAAATTGAGAGATTTGGAGATGAAGAGAGGGAAAGATTATGATAAGATAATGGGGCCTATGTTTCCTAGGCTTCATGTGAATGATACAGATAAAGGAGGGCCTAGAGCTCCCCCAAGGAACAAGATGGCTCTTTATGAGCAACTTAGTATTCCATCTCAAAGGTTTAATCCTGATGTTTTGCCTCGTAATTCGAGTAATACTAGCGACTTAGCTCCTACAGGATCCTCAAGCCAGGTACTTTCTGATGTATTTATATCTGTTGTTATTTTATCTTTCGATATGGATTTTTCCTCTCTATGCGACTTTTCTTGCAAGTGATGTTTATTAGAGTTGGTTCTGAGCAAGAGAAGTTCTGGTTTGGAATTAGATTTAGTAATGATCTAGAATGCTTCTGGTTCGTTAGAGTTGGTCTTTTGACTTGTTTTAATTTCATACCATGGCTGTTATATGGTTGTTGAGTTGTTTTTGGTTGTAAATTTTATAGTTTGAGGAACCCTTCACTTAAATTGGTCCTTTTCCGTGTCATGTTTAAGGTGGTTTATTTGTGTATTGTCTTTCAGAATTTCTTCTCGTTACTGCTTATTAGAAGAATAAAAGCATGGTTTCTATGTGGAAGCATGCACAAGTGGTTTAGCATTATTTTTCCTTAAGCTTGATGCTATGGTTGTTGACTATGGTGAAGGAGCCAACAAGCTATTTTCTGTTTAATGAGTAATATGACTAGGTTGAACATTATTGCCATAGAAGGTAATGAATGTGTTCCATATGGTGATGCTGCTAGTTGGTATTTATGATGTCTTAACTATGAGGCATTCTTATGCCATTAGCTCCTCGGAGAGATAATGATGGTGGTTGATACTGGGTCTTTATTGGGATGTTTAAGAGAAACTTTCACCTGAGAGAAACTATTTGTATTACATAATGGTTCCCTACAAGTTTCAAGCACTGGAAGGGGTTATGGTGGTCTGATATAAACTTTTATTCTTTGGATGCGTGCATGTGACTGCTTCTTGCTTTTGTTCTCTTTTAATAGGGATAGTGGTTTTACCTTTTCTGATCGTCATGAGTAATTGATATGCAGGGCAGTGGCCTTGAAAGACATTTTCCTTACCCTCATTATGTCCCTTCTCCAACACCCACTGATGTGGCTGAGAAATACCATTCTCGCCAGCCTGATGGAAGAAATTTGAACACTCCAGTGGCACCGCTGATGCAACGAAAGAAGGTAGGTGAAGAAGATGATTTTACAGTTCCTGTTTTTGTTCATTCCGGGAAGGGTCAAGGTCAGACTAAAATGCAGACTAGTGCTGCTCAGGAAAAACTCGCTTCCCTCTGCCCTACTTATTTGGGTCATTCATCGAGAATCCAAAATGCTGGTGATAACGGTCATATTGGCTCCACAGGTCTCAATCTGAGACCAGACACAAGTAACCAGAGTGAAGATAACCTAGAAGTGTGTGTCTCAAGTAGTGATCATATAGCAAGACATTCCACAAATTTGCGAACCAGAGAAAAGAATGACATTCCTGAAGAAGGCAATGCATCTCAAAATCAGCAATATCGAAATAACCTTGTGTCTAATTTTACCAGATTACATGAAAATGATACTTGTTTGCAACAAGAGACTTCAGCTAGGTTGCAATCAAATCACAGTGAACATGGTGACCATGTTCCTGAGTCGAGGAGGCAAAAGGAGAAAATAAACATTTTTCAGCCTGGAAATGACTCTCATTTGAGGAAGGATTGTAGTAGTCCCAATGAACCTGAAATTGACAGCGAATGTTTTGGAGACAAGACTTGTGGGTCACTGCAATTCAGAAATGGAGACAAAAGCAATGATGCCTCTGAGACCTCCATGGTGGATTCTGTATCAGTGTTGGATATTTCTCCAGATGATGTTGTGGGAATTATTGGTCAGAAACATTTCTGGAAAGCAAGAAGAGCAATTGCCAAGTAAGTCTTCTTGCTCACTTACTGCTACTCATGATTTTTTCGTCATGGAAAATTCATATTTTAGGTTTGCACAGAAAGGTTTTTCTAAATGTGGTGATTGATAGCATATTCTTATATAATGGATGAAATTATTACAGGTTTTGACTTCATAAAATTTTTGCAGTGTCATATTTTTTTTAAAATGAGAACATGGAAAAATCTCATCTTGTTGTCTGTGGCCTTGCATTCCCCTTTGAGTTTGTCTCATGTCAAAGGGAAACACAAAAATATACTCTACAGACATAGCAGATTTCTTTGGCTCCACTATAGATTTTAGTGAGTTTGATTTTGATGCTTTGATCTTGATGCTCTTACATTTTTATTGTGTTCTCTTAATTTGAAACATGAGAGTATGTATATTCTTTCAGAATTTATGTTCATATTTTTTGTTGTTCTAAAAATGGCTTTTTCTCAGAACACTAAAATAATTTTGCTATAGTTCCAATGTTATTTGTGGCTGTATATTTGTAAAAATCGCCTCTGTTCTTGGATTAGGGCAGCCTGTAATTATAGTTGTTGATTTAAGTTTACTGTAGAATTTTGGGGTTTTCCTGATAGGATTGGAAAACATAAGGTGATGTTATTTTTCTATGGGGGAAGAGAATGATAAATGGAATCCAGGAAGGTTCTACATTTTCTTGGTCTTGGGATTAGTTTTCTTCTTATTTAAAAAATGTAGATCTATTGTTGAAATACTACGTGGAATACTAACTTTAGGAACATGGAATGATTCTTTGATTTTGAACTGAAGACTTGTAAACGTGGCTATGGGTAAGGGAAAACTCACTAGTGTGGAATCCCAGGATCTCTTCCAATCTGGCATGTTTATGTGTGCGAAGGCCCTCGATAGCGTTTTAATGGCGGATCATCTGACAGCAGGGAGATGGACAATACTAATTTGAGGTACTTTGTCAATGTGCCCCCGAGACTGGATCATCTCAAAAATGCCCTTTTGCTTCTGCTTTTGGGTACATTCCTGTCTCGGTTTGGTGTTGCTCAATTTTCCCTGCAACTTTTTTTCTCCATTTGTGGTACTCGAGGGCTTGGCGCAAGAAGGCAACGAGGGGTGGTGGATGATCCCAGGTGATATTGCTGGGCGAGTCATGGAAGAGAGAAACTGGAGGATAACTGCCAGTGTGGGATTATTGGTGGACTGGGTGGTGAATATAATTGTTTTGTCTTTGGTGTTTTAAGTTGGAAGATTTATGGGGCCAGAATTCCTTTTGTTTGTGCCAATATTTTTCGTGATTTTCCTGATGTACAATTTGCACATGTACTCATTTTTTTTTAACTAAACTGATTCTATATCTTTAAATTTAAAACAGAGTTGTAAATTATGTACATGATGCAACTGCAATGCTGGCTTGAGGTCCTGTCTATTTTTTGGACTGAATATGTTTTGAGTATGCAACTATGCTTAAGAATTTATTTACCAGAAAATTGAAGAGCTGAAAACATGTATTATTCTGAACCAAAATGTTAGTTCAGTGCGTGAAGCTTCAACATTTACATTTGGATGGCCCAGTGACTGTATTCTAGTTTTGAATTCTGTGTTGTTTCTTTCTCTTCCTCACCCTTCCCCTCCCCTTTTGTGTATATTTCTTTTCCCGTGACATTATCTTCTTGTGTTCAGTAGAATAATATGCCATTGTGGTTCTATTTGTATAGTAGTGCATAATGATATGATTTCTGCCAAGTGTTTGTAAGTATAGTTGTAGAAGGCTTCAAAGTTTTGGTGGCCTCATGGAAATAGGCATCATGGTTTTTTAGACAAAAACTAACCACTCAACTAATAAATCAAACATTAGATTTTGCATTTCCTGCAGAAAATGGCCTGTGTGAACTTTTTAAAATTTTATTTGAACCAAGTGCTTGCCTGGTTTTAATTTCTGGTCTGCATTGAGGTCTTTAAAGAATAATGCTACGTTGTGCCTGGTTGTGAACAAATGTTGAGGCAAGATGATTCTGCTGTTCCTTCTATGTGCTTACCAGAACATGTTACAAACTCTTGTGGCTTTTTTGTCCTTGATCCAACTCCTGTTACTTTCTACAGTCAACAAAGAGTGTTTTCCGTACAACTGTTCGAGTTGCATAGACTGATAAAGGTAAGGTGGTCCTTGTTAAGTAGCTTGTTCTAGCCCGGTAATGGGTTTCATTGAATTTATGCTTGCTTGGAAAGACAGTGCCTTTAAAAATTCTCGTTCATACAGGTTCAGCAACTGATCGCAGGATCCCCACATGTCTTACTTGAGGAAGAGGTTCATCTGGCCAAACCTCCTATGAAGGGCTCTCCTTGTAAGAACCTTCCATCAGAATGTGCTGTAACACCTCCAGTTCATGTTGCCAAGCACAAAGATAATTCAGAGAACCCAAACCATAAGATGGAATGTTTTGCAGAGAATGCAGTTGGGAAGACACCCTTCGCTTCTGTGAAAAATGGTCAGCCTCCAAATTTCGGGCCCCATGCAGGACCGACAACAGTTCCCATGGCTTCTGACACCAAAATGGCTCCTTGGTGTTTCCATCCTCCTCCTGGACTTCAATGGTTAGTTCCTGTAATGTCCCCCTCAGAAGGATTTGTATATAAGCCTTACACTGCCCCTGGATTCATGGGATCGGGTTGTGGAGGATGTGGACCTTTTGGGCCAATTCCCTTGACAGACAACTTTATGACTTCAGCTTATGCGATTCCAACATCTCATTATCATCAAGGTATTGGGGTCTCACCAGGTGCTCCTCCAGTTGGTAATGCTTGCTTCGCCCCATATGGCATGCCAGGAATGAACCCAGCCATCTCAGGTTCTGCAGGGTCTGGTTCCTGTGGTCAAACTGCTCAGTTTCCAGGAGGCATTTTGAGCTCGAACATGCCACATCAAAGCTCATGTAATGAACGGACTCAAAAGAGTGAAGCTGTTTTAGAAGGTATGAAGCTTCGGGCATCTAAAAACACTTCGGTACAAGGAAGTACAGGTAGTAGTCCCAGTGGCAGAGTGCAAGGGGTTGGGACTGTTCAAGCCGCTGATGGAAGAGCTGCGTTCCCACCTTTCCCAGTGACTCCTCCTTGCCCTGAGGGAGCCCCTCAGCATCAAGAGACAGACCAGCTGTCGAAAGTGATCAAGGTTGTGCCTCACAATGGTAGATCTGCTACTGAATCAGTAGCTCGAATTTTCCAATCCATACAGGAAGGGAGAAAACAATACGACTCTCTTTAGCTTTTTTTTATAGTGTCTGACAATTGTTGGTAAACAACATGAGACACATCTGAGTTGCTAATGGTTCTTGGTTATTTGCTCCTCGGTTTTTTTATTGGTATAATGTGTAATGTACTCTCCTCTTTTCAGACCTGATTGTAGGCTATTTGTATGTAGATAGTCTGTAAGAAAACAGCGATGTAACATGAATGTCGTGGTCTTCATGCTGTTGTATACTTGCTTGTACTGTGCTGAAATAATTTTACAGAGTTATTATGGATCTTAAAAAGGGAGGATACATTCTGCACTGACGACTTCCGATTCTCTCTCTCACTTAAAAAAAAATATTGCATTTCTAAAATTTTCTTCTTTGAAGTTGTCTTCGCTGGTCAATTATCCAGTGCAGTGGAAGTCCTATCCTGTTTCAGAAACCAGGATTTGTAACATGATTTTGCGTCACTTGCGATTTCAAGTAGCTGCAAGAGCCAAGACTTGCATTTTCTCACTTTGAAGGACACTGCCATGCCAAAATTTCACATGCAAATCTGGTGATATTCAATTCATACCACAAGTAATCTTCAAGTTTGAGCGTAATCAGAAAGAGTAAACCAACAATCATATTGTTGAGGTTTATATTCAAAATAAAGTTGATGACGGATCAAAGGACTGCTGGATGAATCTCCTAAACATCTTTTCCAAACCATATTTCAAAGAAAAACGTTTCAAGACACTTATTTTTTAGGTTTATATTAAAAAAAACGTTTCAAGACATTTATTTTTTAGGTTTTCAATACTCTCATGGACAACGATAGCTTTGACCTGGCCCTCCGAAGAAAAATGTAGCTTCATCATTTGCATTCCCTGCTTTGTAATTAACTGCAGAGTAGCAATTATATTCGTCTTTCCAAACGGCAACAAAGGTAGGGTACTTGTATGACTTAGAATAATCCAGAATCCTTGGCTGTCCAATGAAACATGCAAAACCATACAATTCCTCCGCGTCATATCCACTTCCCATGGCTGTCTTTGTGTGGGGAGTTTTCCTGACATTAACACTATAAACTTGTCCTCCCCATTCAACAGATGTGGCACTGTGTTTTAGCAAAGAGAAGAGACTTCCAGGCCAGTATCCAACAGCAATGTTGTGAAATACCAGCCACCAATTGGTTGTGGTTGGATCCTATGTGGTTCAGCAGATGAAACTTATGTCAATTGCAACATCATTAGTAAATGTTTCAACGAAGATAGAAAAGAAAAGATTACTTCATTACCATGAAGATGTTGATTGGGAGAACATACTGTTGTTGAAATGAACTAGAACCGGGCTCAACAGCTCCACCAAGAGCAATTTCGGTGCTAGTTTGCACGAATCCATAACAAGTAAGGTCAAAGCAACCTGTTTTCTTGTATCCATCAACCTAACAGAAAATGAAAATGAAAGGGCATGAAAATTGTCAATAACTGACGTAGAAATATTGTTGTCTGAACATTCTTCTGCAAATATGTATTTTTCAGAAGAACTTACAGTCCAGTACACAAAAAATCTAGTCCGTGCATCACTATATTCTGCAGGGTGTACCTGGAAAGAAATTAGTAACATGGAGAGCAGAATAAGGACATCAAGCTATTTCAGAATAAAGATCACTAACTCTATAAGAACAACCGGAGGTTTACACTATCCTATTTATTGATGAACTAACCGTCCATCCTGCTTCCACGCTTTCAAAATTGTTCACTGCACCACTCTTAAGCCAGATTTGAGCAGTAGTGAATTCAGGTAACCTTTCAACATGTGGGTTCCAGACATTTATTTCTCCACTGGCTCCAACATAATTGTATCCATATGTCAAAAGGATTGCGGTCTGGTTCAGGAAGAAAATCAATTTTTAGTGTTAGACATCAGTATTATCATAGGGGCTGATACGGAGATGATTACTATAGTATATAGCATCAGAATCACAACAAAGAAGTGGTTTTAGTTGCTGTGTATGGAGCAGGAAAGTTTTCAGTACAGGTGTGCCACTGTCATCATAAACAAAAGCATGTACCTGATACTAGTCGAAGACCGAAAAAGAAGAGAATGCTCTTGATATTTAAGCCTTTCATAGCTGTGATATATAAATTTGAAAAGTATATATAGAACATGCAGATTATTCATTAGCATAAGATTAGTGTACATGCAACCATCAAGTTCATGGGTTTTAAAAGGATGCTTACAGAACGATTTTCTGGAGTAGGATAAAGAATTGAGCCTTTGGTGTTGTTGAGGTGCATAAAGCGATCCTGAGTGGCTATTTTTTTTGTCCCTTTGAGATGTTCAGGGCTCTTTCTCCCATTAGTTCTCAATAACTCCCGCCTTCGGATTCTGCGGATAGGAATAGTTCCCTTTGGACAACTACCTCTTTTTTTCCAAAGTTGAGACACAACTGGCCGAGAATTCTCGCGTTCTCCATTTGGAGTCTCTGTTGAAGGAATAAAACTGGGTTGCATCTGCATATTTTGGGAAGCTTAGAGATAACAGTTGACACTGTCTGGTGGATTTTGGGAGGAAGAAATGAATAATAGTAAAAACAAGACCATACGCAAAGAACATGGATTTTCATGGAAGGATTCATGCCTTTTTTTAGCAGATTCACTAATCACTATTGCAAATTTAAGTACGAAAATTAAAGGGAAAGGTTTATGAAATGGAGCTTGGAGATTCACCTGAATAGTATGGTTTTTCAGAGCAGGATGATCAAAAGCAGGTTGCTTGTAGATATCAACACAAGCAATAATATCTCCATCTTCACTCTGCAAGAACAATACCAAGTGGCAATACATTAGGCTTACTATCCATGGCTTAATAAGTAAAAAAACAAGGGGTTAATTCTATTTTGTCAAGATTTTAATTTGCAAAATTGGAATAAACGCTTCCATGGATACATGGGAAAAACAAGTGATGTAGATGACAACCACACAATAGAAAATAACTAATTAGACATAATTGAAGTCGATCGAGGTTGTCAAATATAATCTTAATTGGTATTTTTATTACCGCATAAATAACTCTATATATTTTTTCTTTATAAGAGGTTTATATAAATCAAAAACTAACTTAAACAATATAGGAAACCTGAAAATTAAAAAAAGAAAAGAAAAAAGAATTGAAGTTCTAAACAAATTAATAAAAAATAAAATTATCAATCTAATTTTCTAAATTGAATAAGAAAGAAAAAATTATAAAGAGAAATATTTTTCTAAACTAAATAAAAAATAATAATCACTTAGCAAAATAATAACTTTCTAAAATTCATTTTGTATCAATCTCCCTGGGATGGAGCAAACTAGCCCTCAAATTCAAAATGTTTTTGCTTTAATCTCGTGTATGTCCAATCAAACTACTTTGATATCATTTAACATAGATGGAAGCAAAAAATAATGGAGTTTGTTACATATCAAAACTTTTAAAGACCAAGAACACTATAACTATAAAGAGATTTTCAAACACTTAATTTTATTCATTCATGTCTTCACTTGTCAAAAGCTATTACAATCTTTTATATAGAAAAAAATAAAAAAGTCTAATAATAATGAATAAAAAAAAATATGAAAAAATAAAATTAACAAATAAAAATATTTATTTTCTTAAAAAAAATTCATGCATCAATCTCTCGAGTTGGAAAGACGTCAACCTCGAGTTCATACCTCAGTCAACTACCGTCCTCCATGAACATCCTTTTGTGCAGTTATTTTATTATGGTTCCTAATATAATATATTTGTATGCATTGTTCCATTTTGGGTTTCACTACTGAATTTTCAATAATAGCAACTTAGCACAAACAAAAACAACACACTAGAAAACAACAAGCTATAAATATAACCCTAATTAGTATTTTTATCATTGCAAAATATCTTTGATATAGTTAGTTTTTTTTAATAAATTTATAACTTCTTAAATAATCTCAAAACACAACCTAAACAGCTATAGGAAATAAAAATATAAAACAACCAATTTGATTTTTAAACTAAATAGAAAAAAAATAACATAAAAAAAAATATTTCCCTGAACTAAAGATCCGTTTATTTAAGCTTATCAACCTGAGTTTAAAAAACTCAGACAAGGAAATAATAATGACTAAGAAAAATAATTTGTCCCTGGAAATCTTGTTGCATCAACAAGCTAAAAAACTTGGACTGAGGCAATGTTTGGCATTGTGTTTGTAACTGCGTTTCATCAAATTTTGAATTTTTTTTTTTGCTAAAATTGAGTGCAGTTTGTACTTTTTGGATCGTTTTGATGTGCTGATGTCAAAAATAATTTTTAAAAAATGAAAAAATATCATTGGCATGTATTTCGGCACGAAAAGCTATTTGAAAAACACCCGCAACCACACTGCCAAACACGCTCTAAAAGAAACAGTTTCTTCTCCAACAGGTGAGATCTGAAGAGGAAATTTATGAAGTACAATACAATATTTAGCCCAAAGCATAAGCAGTGAGTTCATGCAATCTTTTAGTGTAAAATCCAGAAGCTCTTATATAAATCCTAAATCTTGTAGCAAAAACCTCATCTCTAGATGAGATTCATCATACATTGAGACTCGATGGAGTGACATCATTTGAAAAGAAATTGATATGAAAACAATTACGCATCTGAGGGTGTTAGTATGAAAATTAGCTGATAAGAAGAAAGAAAATCATGTCAGCACTGGCTCATGATAATGTTTGTTTGAAGATAGTGTATACAACTACATGGCATCATATACCTTAATGGTCTTGACTGCAGGTTTATTGAGAAGCTTTAACCTCCTATTGATTTCAGATCGATGTTTTCTAGCTTTAGTTTTGCCATTTACTCCATTGCTCAATATGCAAAGTAGTATCAGCAACACAAGCATGGAAAGTCTTTTCTCCATCTGTATGAAAATTCTGTTCTCTAGCTATCTGTTCCTCTCTCTCTTGCACTCTAAGATGAAGAACACGAATAGACTCTCTTTTCTCAGAGCAGGAGGAAAGACAGCCCCAGAAACATATATAGAGGCATATGAACTCCCCAGAAAGGAAGTTGAAATTTGAAAACAGAAAAGATTTTTCAGTCCTGGAAAACATTAATTGCATTCCAAGCTATTTCGAAAACCTTGGATTGTATATCACTATGATCGCCTTTTCTTTCCATGAAAAGATTACCAAATTCTCCCGCTGTAGGATTTACGATAAAGATCAAGATTTACGTCCTATGGACAGCAGGTGATTTCCTTATCCTATAATTAGCCCTCTAAGTCAGCATAATATAACTTTTTTGAGTCGGATTTCATGACGGAGTCTAGGAAGATAAAATTAACAACTAATAAAGGAAAATGCAAGGCAAAGACAAGAAGAAAATGGACATATACAATATTTGGTTACTTCATATTTTGAAAATACAAAAAATTATTCTGAAACCATCTATTTTATGTCTCTGTTTTTATTTCTTTAACCAAACACATTTTTATCCTCGCAGTCTTGTTTTTCCCGGGATAATAACCAAATGTTATTATCATAAAACTCCCAAATGCAAAACGGCATTTATTGGAGACATGGTCAAATTCAGTTTTGCTGTTGCACATAGAAACAAGACAGGAACAACTGCATTCTCTGATTCTTAAAGTTCTTCTGCCAAGTGTTCTAAGAATTTGATTTCTTCATGTGATTATGTTTTCTATTTTTAAATGCAAGAATCTTTTTATCAAGGGAAGCGTGTATGCATTTACATTTGGCAAGACAGAACCTATGAGTTACAGAAGCAAAGAATCTGAAATAAGTCAAGCTTCATCAATTCAGCGCACTTGGGAATTGATAAGATATTTGTTGTTGCCACCTTTTACATTACAATCTTAATTGAAGCAACTAGGCAGGTCCAAATAAAGAAATTGCATGGTGCTCAAGTTACAGCGTGGTTTTTTATGATCATCCATATTAAAACTAGAAGATAACGTGACAAGCTATAATTTATAGGATGCCATTAAATATAGCTTGAGTACAGTAAAATCTATCTTGAAATGACCTGCATCCTAGCAGACATTAAAAGTTATGATCAAGGGCACAGGGGATTCTGACCAGGCCCTCCGTAATAGAACTCAGGATCTTCTATGTAATCACCAATATACTCAGCATCATAGCACCTGTACTCGTGTAAGAAAGTTGAGACCCACTCTGGGAACTTCAAGACTAGAGAATTTTCACGAATTCGCATTCTCTTGATACAACCGGAATTGCCTGATACATAATCAGGAAATTGTCCATTACCCATAGCTGTCTTAGTATGGGGAGGATGCTCCAGTTTTGAGCTGTACACTTCCCCTCCCCACTCAGCTGTTTCTGCATTACCACGCAACCAAGCAAACAAGTCAGGTGGCCAGTAACCCAGATTAATTTTCTCTCCATACTGCACCCACCAGTTGCCTGTGTTTGGGTCCTAAAACAAAATAAGATAAAAGAGAGAGATGTTTCAGATGATGGGGGTGACTGAGGTGGGGAAAAGGCCACCATCAACCAACAATTAACTTTTCTGACCTTAAATATGAAAAGGGTTATTTGATATGGGAGACCAGAAGGGACTGAAAGAGGATATATCGCTGCACCAAGAGCAATTTCACTGCTAGTTTGAACGAAACCAGGACATGTAAGATCAAAGCAACCTGTTTTCTTTGATGCATCAGCCTGATTCCAGACAGAAGAGAAAATAGTGAATCAAGACTTGTGCTGGCTTTTTCAAAATGGATGAGATTTTAACACTGTCACATATTCATGAAGTTAAGTAATGCTTCGACAAGCACATTTCTCTTGATTTAGAGCTTGCGTGCAACAAGATAGGCCTGGCTTGAACTTACAGTCCAGTACACAAATAATCGAGTTTTTCTGTCTCCATAAACACTTGGATTTACCTGCAAAGTTGAGAAGTGTTCTGGAAAATCAGATTTTGTGCAAGAAAAACTGAACATTGCACGGAGACAACAAACAATATGCAGTTGTGTAGCTTTGAGTTATGTAAATCAAACACAGTACTAATTAACAGTGTTTTGCTAACCGCCCATCCAGCTTCGACACTCTCAAAATCATAGTAAGGACCACTTTTCAGACTAACTTGAGAAGTACTGTATTCATCATCAGATTCAACATGAGGATTCCAAACTTTTATGTCTCCCTTAACCCCTGAATAACTATACCCTTCTGTGAGCAGTATAGCCACCTGATTAGCATAGCGCAAAATTAGATACCGTTCAAGTAGGACACAATGAATGTCATACATGCTTAATTAGAAACGATGTTCTATACCGAGCGATTACTCTGCTGAAGGTTTGAGCTGATGTCTTTATTGATACGAGTAAGCGGAGGAGAAGAACAAGGCTTCTTCCTTCCATAGTCTTCAAGTGAATTTGTTTTAAGCGGTACTTTTTGCGGTAATCTTCGGACTGGAATTGTTCCCTTAGGACAGCTTCCACTTTTCTGCCATAGTCGTGATGCTAAATTCATTGAAGAGTCTTGATTCTGCAATCTATTTGCTTTTGTTGTTGTTTCCTCTATATTTGGATCGTAACTGGGTGCCATCTGAATAAAAAATGAAGTTGAAACAATTTAAGCTAGAAAAACAATCGGAGAAAAGGACTTCTGCTAAAGTAAATAGTAAAAATATGACCTGGATGGTGTGATTCCTTAAAGCAGGATGATCAAAAGCAGGCTGCTTGTAGATGTCGATGCAATCTATAATATCACCATCTCCTCTCTACAGGCACAAATATTGTCAGTGATTGAATAATCTACCCGTTCCACTACAAACAGAAGAGAAGTCCCCAGATTTAGCAGGAAACTTGTACCTGAAGTCTGCTTACTGTGTTGCTTTTGAGGTGTTTTATCTTCTCTCTGACTTCCAAAATCTTCTTTCCCGGCATCAAGTTACACTCCCCGATCCCAAAACCAAAAATAATTATTCCCAACAGAATCACCATTCCTTCAAGTGGCAAACCGCGAGAACAGAAGCTTCCAGCCATTTCTTACAGGAAAAAGTTACTTTAATCAATAGTAAATCTTGGAAAAAACAATGCTTCACATAATCCCCTGCCCCATTAATGACAAATGAACTTGAATGTGATGTAATCATCACTTGATGATGATCAAATCATGCGGACATTCCAAGTACTTTCAAATTCAAAAGCACACAGAGTTGGTATGGTACACCTTCTAATCATCCATTTTACGTTTCCATCATGTCATGTGATATGCAAAATGTGAAACATGCATATACAGTAGGTTCTTGAAGAATATAATTTTGGAACATTCTGGGACCAAACCTGGAGGCTGTAGTGACCAACTTTTGAGATGAGCAATTAAGCTGTCAATAGCTTAACCTAACTCCTGTTGATATTATGTTGCAACTCTTTGGATCCCCATATCTTGACTAAGTAGAAAGAACATTTCCCAGCACATACAGTCCGGGGAATTTGACCATACAATCTTTGCCACTTGGTAATCAACACCATCATGATTTCCCATCATCAAAACACGTAATTGTAAGGTGAAGTGTAGAAATCAAATTAGATCCATTTATGTTAATTATATCTTTTCTTGCTGTTTTTCATATTGTAATCCCATCAATTTATGCTAAAACCTAATCCAGAAAACATTTAAGCGTAATCCCATCAAGAACACTTGAAATCTTCAAACCAAATCACGGGTCCAACGCCTTTGGTGTAAAACTTCAACAACCTGGCAACGGGATTGAAAAACTTCGGAAATTGGCTGCAGTGATTTCAACCGCGCACGGAAATATTTAGCTGAAGTCTTGTTCTTTGTTAGTAGTTTTGAAATTCTTTTTGTATCTGGTTGAACTTTTTCGTAAAAAAAAAAAATATAATGGAATTCTCTATAGCACATTGATCAGAATTTTCAACTAGAGTCAGTTTAAGTCATAGGTATCCAATTGGATCCTGTATTTAATTTTTATCTTATACTGGTTTTTTTTTTCCGCACATGTACCATTCAATTGTGTATTTATTATTTTTTATTAGTTTTTTATGAATTAATTCAATAGTTAATAGTTGAAAAATACAAAGTCTATGTATATTTATTATAATAACTCCTGAAAATAAGTATAGTTAAGATTAAAATAATATTCTTTATATCATGCTATTGTAAGAAATGTCATTTTTTCAACAAAAAAGAAAAAAAGAAAGAAAGAGCATCATTTTTTTCTTGCAATGTACATAAAAAATCGTTTCAACTAAAAATAACAATTCTATCATTTTTTTAATTAAAACTAAAGTTAGTTTGGTTAACTGATAAAACTAATTATGATCAAATATAAAACTAAAAATATGATAAATTAATATTAATCTAAACCATTTTTATTCTAATTGCTTATATTCTATAATTGAAAACTCTTGAAAAAAAACTCGATAAAAATGAAACTTGACATGATATTGGACCTCAAATATTTATATTTATATTTCAATATTATAAAATTAAAATGCTTTCTCCTAACAAAATTACTATTATATTAAAATATTTGTGAATTATGTTTTATTAAAGAAGTTATCTGTTCAAATAAAATCTATATATAAAAAATGCATAAGGTGTATGGTGTGAATAAAAAAATTATTCAGAATTCTTTAATTTTTAACTTGATAATATTAGCATTGTAGTTTTTATGAATTCATTTATTTTAAAGAGTTCATCCTTATTATTTGTGAGTAAAATAATAAAGTTATAGGCTTGAA
>Ga0307515_10010790_pt1 | contig 17429 bp, 2 predicted proteins | sample 17_EM_MG_FD_194513 | JGI IMG/M metagenome (GOLD analysis project Ga0307515, IMG submission 194513) | Populus trichocarpa ectomycorrhiza microbial communities from riparian zone in the Pacific Northwest, United States - 17_EM | ecosystem: Host-associated > Plants > Roots > Unclassified | place...
ACTCTAATGTTATAAAGTATATTAAGACACGCCTAAATAAACTATAGAGGGACCCTAGGGCGCCCTATAGGAGAATAAACTAATAACCCTAAAGTAGGGAAGACATATTAGAGAAATAGGTAAAGAAAGTAGAAGAAGAATGGTGCTGCTTTAGGGCCTAGGCCTATATAGAGGAGAAAGGGAGACGTGTAAAAGGCTAGTAAAGATAACAGTAAGAGAGAGAAAGAAGCTAAAGTAGAGTATAAAAGAACGCCGGGAAACTATTTACCGTAATATAATACTAGCTAGACTAACGCTAAAGAGGCGTATAGGAGTTAAAGGTATAGAGGCTAATTAAGGTAAGAGGAACCTAAGCCGTAGCATAGTTAACGCTATAGGGGGTAAATACTCTAGGGCTCTAAGAAGGCCTAATAAAGGCAGAAAATATAATGGTAATACTCTTAAGAATAGAAATAATAGGACTAAAAGACTGGCTCTACTAGGTAGGTGTTCTAGTAGGTAGCCTAAAATATAAATGTGGCTGGCCAAGACAGACACTAAAACACGTAATACTGTTATGCTCCTTATATACCAACTAAGAAGTAATGCTCTTAGTAGCTGGTATAGAGAACTATAATACACTACTCTTAATATAAAAAGGCCTTAAGGCGGTTACCTAGTGGCTTATTAGCTAAAATATACTAAACCAGTTCCGGGTTATAAAGGAAATAGTAATAGAGGGTAGGGGGGGCGAGCAACGGGCGCCCCTTAATGACTTTATAGTGGTAAAGTAAAGTTTACAATACTAGCGCGTCCGTAGGCTTGTTACGGCAGCAGTGGTTCCTAAGGAGGTTAAAAAGTAAGGTAGTAGAGTACTATAGGTAACTCACAGGCGCCTTATAGGCGTCTTGTAGGCGAGTTCTAAAAGGCGGGGAGATAGATTACGGGGTTTTCTTAAATAGAGTTTTCTCCCTATATGTATATAAGGAGTAGTCCGCGTAGGCCTAATAGGGATCCGAATCGGACGTTAAGTAATAAATAATAATAATAATATATAGTTCCAAATAGTATATAAGATTTAATAGGAGGATACCGAGGAACACGCCCCATTCTAGCCCCTTAGCGACTGGACATCCCCTACCTAGCCGTAGGTAGCACACTAGCGACCCACTAGATCTTTTAATATACCTAGGAAGCATAGTATATAAGGCAGATAATAGAAATAAGGATATACTAGCTAGGTGAAGGCGGAGCGCGTAAGACTAGCTAAAAGGAATTACTTAGGTTTTTTCCCTTATGGGACTTTTTCCTATATAGAAAGGTAGTAGCCTGTATGGACCTGAAAAGGGACCGAATTGGGTAATAAATAGAATTAAATAAATAAATATATATCTTACTATTTTTTATAACCTCCTAGTTCCTTATCTAATTTGTCTTAAAGTCTTATATTTAATCTAAGGCGTCCCGCCTTAAGGATAAACTAGCCTTAGCCCTCGCTAAGGTATATCTTAGTAAAATACTTAATAGATAAATTCTAACGCTTTAACTAAATTCTACCGAATTCTGCCAGCTTAATTAACTTCTACTAAATTCTACTAGATTAATTAAATTCTACTAAAGTCTGTTAAAGACTACGTGCGTATATACGTATATATTAACCACTAAGCCTCTAACTATTTAATTATATAATTCTCTTGTTATTCCTTTTTCTTCTTTACGCAACGTCTTGTTCTTAGCGAGAGCTATATACCCTTAGATTTAGATAGAATTTATATCGTTCCTTTAAATCTTCCCCGAAGTCTCTCCGCGCCCTTATAATCTATTAGCTATAATCTACTAGTTTCTACTAGTTTCTACCAGTTTTTACCAGCGCCGTAATAGGGTTGTTATTAGCTTAGATATTAAATATAGTAGGAAGTAGTCGCGTAAGGCGACGTTATTAGTATAGCGAACTTATGTATTCTATACTGCTAATGGGGGTAAATTAAGAGTAGTTTAAGAAGTTATGGATAAGGTATACTCTATTTTAAAATAATGTTCTTTTATCTAATATCTAATATTCCATATAGGCGTTCTGTAATAATTAAGGAAATCCTACTAATTACCTAGGCCTTTAACTTAAACTTATAGACTTTGCTTATAAAGAACTTATATAGGGTAAGATTAGAGATTAGGATTTAGAATTAATAGTCTCTGCCTAATAACTTTGCTAGTACTTTACCGCGGCGGAGACTAAGGTATAATAGCTAGGATTACTTAGTAAGTATTTAATAGCTCCTAGACTTAAGAAGCGGAAAAGATTAGAGATACCTCTAGATTATATTAGCGACTTAGTTAATCGAGACATTAGTATGGCAAAAGGGTCGCGTAAGCCTGTATGATTAGATTGTCTATAAACGAGAATCTAAAGCTAGGGAAAGGAAAGGAGAAGAAGAGTAGCGCCGCTTGATGTTATATAAGATCTTCGCGTTATATAACCGCAATATGCGGTAATCTGTGGCAACTTGCCGGTGTGAAGATCTGCCAAGTTCTGCTAACCGAGTTCTGCCATTTTCTGTCAGTGCCGTAACATTACCCCCCCCTTTAGTAAAGCCTGCCCTTAGGCTTTATGTGTCCGTATTACTCCTATAGGGCGTTCTTATCTTTATATTCTTTTAGTAGCCTATTGTCTTCGCTATACTAATACTTTATTTACTCGTCTAGGTACTTTAGGGGTCTTGGTTTATTAAGGTAACGGCTATAAAAATTTTAAAGCTTATATGGACTGCTAATAAAGTTCTATATAGGGTACTAGGTAGGGTCTAGGTTATAGCCTTTCTAACTAATGCGGTACTTTAGCGTTTTCCTTACTAGTTTATAGGCTAGTACTTCTTTAATCTCCTATTTGTTGTTGCTACTGACTTAAATTAGTAGGGGAGGTTTGTTCTTTTATCTAGGTAATAGGTTGTTTATAGCTTTCCGTAGCTTATCCGGTAAGAAAATAGGGTAAACCTTAATTAAATCCGGGAGCTTTACTTTGTATAAGTTACCTATTTTCTTAAGGACCTTATACGGTTCCGCTATCTAATAGTCTAGCTTATAGCTAGGCCATTCCGTTTTCTAGTTCTTTATTATAACCTGGACTATATTACCTACGGTAAAGTTAGGTTTACGCCTATACTTATTTGCCTACTATACTATTAATTTCTAGGCCTTTTCTAGATTTGTATAGGCTACTGTCTAGGCTTCCTCTAAACGCTTAACGTACTGCTGGGCTTCCTTATAAGACAGTTTCTTGCGTATAGTCCGTGGTCCTTCTGGTCTATCCTAGTTAAAGCTTATTTAGGGTAAATACCCTATTTCTAGTTAGATAGGTGCAAATCCTATAGAGTTATAGGGTAAGGTCGCCTGGGCGTAGTTTATTAGGGGTAGCAGTTCGCCCTAGTTATTCTAAAAATAGTTAATAAAAGGCTAAAGTCTCTAATCTAAATATTAATTTATAATCTCCGTCTAGTCGTCTGTTTAGGGGTAGTATACTATAAAGAGCTTTAGCCTAATACCTAGGATCTGGGTAAACTTGTTCTAAAAGGCCGATATAAATTACGGGCCGTAATCGGATACTATAGTATTTAGTAGTCCGTAAATATGGTAGACGTAGTAGATATACAGTTAGGCCGCCTTTTTAGCATTAATATTCTTATAACAGGGGATTAAAAACGGGCGCTTACTAAAGCGGTTAACTAGAATTATAACTATATTATATCTGTCGCAGTCTGTAGGTAGCTTATAGAAGTCTATAGAGATATACTACTAGGGGTAGTTGGGTATTAAGAGAGGTTTTAATAGTCCTAGGGTCTTATCTTATGGAATTGTGGACCTATAGCAGTTGTTACAGTTCCGTACGTAATGGTTAATATCTATAACTATTTTAGGCCAGTAGTAACGGTTACTAATAATTTTATAGGTTTTATTTTTTCTAGGGTAGGCCGTAGAGACCTGGGTATATACTTTAGTAATAAGCCAGGTTTATAAGTTCCGTTCCTTTACTACTACTAGCCGTTCCTAGTACTTAAGTAGTCCATTTTTAAGGGACTATAGGCTAGTAACATCCTTTACCTTTTTGTGGTATTTCTGTAGAGAAGGGTTTATACGGTTTACTTGCAGTAGTTTATTAATAAGGTTAAATTCTATAGGGTTAATGGGACATATCTTGGCGCTTAGAGATTTAGTACTTAGTTCTTTTTATATCCGGGGGTTAAGGTGCTTTAGTTATAGTAGCGTCTAGATCTATAATAAGATCTTCGCGGCTATCTAGTTATTTAGGTCCTATTTACGTCTTATAAGAGCGTCCGTATAGTTAGTGGCGCCTAGCCTATATATAATTAGGAAGTTAAACTAGAATAGAACGTCTGCCTAGCGTGCTTGCTAGGCCGTAAGGGCTTTAGTTATTATAAATCATTATAGGGCCTTATAATCCGAAACTACCTAAATAGGCTTAGGGGTCCCTTTTAGCTATACTCGCTAGTGCTAAAAGCTAGAGATAATAGCCAACATTTCTTTGTTGTGGATTAGGTAGTTTAGCTTAGCATCTATTATAGTTTTTAAGTAGTAAGTAATAGGGTGCCATTCTCTGTCCGTCTACTTTTAGGAATAAACGCCAGCAATAATACTATTTAAGGTATCCGTTTTTAGTATTAAGGGCCGTTCTAGGTTAAAGTAGGCGAGTAAGGGAGTGGAGATTAGTCGTTTTTTAAGCTTATTAAAAGCCTACTTATATGCGGTGTGTAACGGAACCTTATAGCAAGAACTACGGTGGGCTCGTTATTAGGCTAGGTGTGTAGGTAATATAAGTTAAAGTTAACAACGTAATAATAACTGGTGGAGTGGTTGCCCAATAGATTAACTCTAATTATATTCTGAGAATTACTACAAGGAAGGAACTATCTAGGTAGGGACTAAGGGTCCTTAAATACACAACCGTACTCCTATAAAATCCTTCTTGTACGTAATGTACGTGTACTCTGTTTACTCTATTACGGATTATATAAATCCTATAGATTATATAAATCACCCTACGTAACCTTGGTTACTATTCCTTATTATATAGCTCTACCGGCTCTATCCTAGACCGTGCTTAAATTAACCAACTAGCTTCTTTTATCTCTTCTCTAAGTAGTTATAATATCGTACTTAAAGCGTCCGTAATACTATCTCCCTCCTCTTTATCTTTATCTTTAAAGATCCTAAACATCTCTAAGTCGTTTACTAAAGGTATAATGTCCATCTAATTAATTTGGTTAATATCTTTACTTATTATACCTAAAGCAATTTCTTCTTCCTCTATAGCCCGTCGGTCTCGTACCGTTTCTATAATATTATCTCTTAGTAAGATAATACCGTCTCTATATTCTCGTTGTTTAAAAGAAGGGTTAGTTTATATTGTATTAGCAAGTCTATCTTTGTGATAACCGTCCTTTTGTTCGGAGTACACTAAAGTAAATATTTATTTATCCTATAACGTTCGCTCCGTCTTTAATGCTAAATATACGCAACCTATTACTCTTAATAGTTGTCTAGTTCCCTAATTAATTTGTCTTAGGGTTTTGTGTTTAATCTGCTGCTATACAGCTAGATAATAAACTGTCTATTACTCTAGCAGAATTGCGTTGTTCCTAAGATGCTAAATAAGAGGCTGCTAAAGCTTAGCAAAGAGCCCTTAATTCTCGTCTCGCTGCGTCTACTCGGTTAATCCATCTTAAGAAGGTTTGTAAGAAGGTCCGTTCTAAGGAGTAGAAACTAGTAGAATAAGGTTTATAGGAACTTAGCGATAAAAGAACGGATTCTTTTCTAATAGAGAAGGAAACAGATCCGAGTAGTTCGGCAACTACTCTTCTTAGGTCCCCCTTAGGTAACTTATTCTTTAGCGATCCTTCTTTATTAATGCTGCCTAACCTAATCTCTTCCGATACTCCTATACCTTTCCTATAGCGTTCTTTAGATTTTCTAGTGGTTTCTAGGTAGTCTTATTATAGCCTATCCACTTAACCTCGTACTATGTTTTATTGTTAATGTCCTTATAACTAATAATCTTTAAAACTTACCATTTGTCTTCTTCCTGTCCTCTATACGTGTCTGCTTTATAGGCTAGTAGCTTAATATTCCCATATACTGGCTCTAGTATTACAATGTGCTGTATAGGGTAAATTTTTATTTTAGCTAATAGGTTCAACTTAAACGTAATCGGTGAAATTTTCTATGTAATTTCGAAAGGTCCTAGTCTAATATAGTCCAACTTCTTACTTAGTCGTCGACTCTTAAAATTTTTGTATAGTAGCTATACTTTATCTCCCTCCTTAAGATCTAGTCCCTTAGATCTCTTAATATTATAGTACTTTTTTATTCTCTCTTATATTTTCTTTACTGATTCTATAAGGTCTATATAAAGATTTATTAATATCTTTATTCTTTCTTTAGCTATGCTACTCGTTTTCTTCGCTTGCCATAATAACAGCGATGTTCTTAGCTTATATCCATAATTTGCCTTAAATAGTAATATGCCTAGTCCTTCTTAAGGTGTTGTATTATATGTAAATTGTGTAACTGGTAATAGCGATACCTAATTGTTCTGTGTATAATTAACATAATGTCTTAAATACTGTTCTAGTGTCTAATTTAGTCTTTCTGTTTAACCGTCTGTCTGTAGATAATATGCGGTAGAAGTTACTGCTTAAACTCCTTACTCCGCCAAGAATACCTCCTAGAATACTGCTATAAATCTTAGATCTCTATTTAATATAATTTTGCCTAGTACTCCGTGTTTTATAAACACTTTTTTAATATAGATTCTAGCAATATCTTCTGCTAATATTTCTTCCGTATATACTATAAAGTATCCCCACTTTATAAGCTTATCCACTATTACTAAGATTATATCGTAATCTTGCCCGGTAATAGGATCTCTTAACTTTAGTAACTTAACGATAAAGTCCTATAATATGACCTCCTATGGTCTTTCTAGTATTTTAATAGGTTGTAGCCCTCCATATGGCTTATACCTTATTAGTTTATTCCTTTAGCAATCTAGACACTCCTTTATTACTTTTCTTGCGATATTCCAGATTCCATTAATAATGTACTCCTCCTAGAGTCTTAACACTAAGCCCATAGCTCTATTGTATCCCTAAGTTAATCCCTTATAAAATTCTCCTATAAATTACTCTGCTATGCTTCTTAGGATATACTTTACTTCTCGGTTTTTATATATATTTATTTATAAATCTTCTAGCTATACTTTTAGAATTCTTTATGCCTAAAAGCTTTCTAGTATCTTATAGACTTTCTCTAGTTTATCATTCTCTTAAGTTGCTACGATTTTCGGATAATTATATCTAATTAATCCGTCTATATCTTTTTGCAGTAAAGCCCCTAATGGCTTTTCGTCATTTTATAGTTCAGCTTTTTAACTTAGAGCGTCTACTCGCATATTGTCTGTACCCTTAGTATACTAAATCTTAAAATAGTATTCCGTAAGCATCTCTACCCATCTAACCTATTTTTAGTTAAGTTCCTTTGTTATTAGGAATCCTATTAGGTTCTTATAATCCATCTTAACTATAAATAGTTTCTCTATGCCTTGTAAAAATGCTCTCTATTTCTTTAGTGCTATAACTATACCTAACAACTCCTTATTGTAGATGTTATAGTTTAATTCTAGTAGTGTTATCTTCCAACTATAGTATACCACTAGGTGCTATCTATCTTAATATTTTTTATATAAAGCACGCCCCTAGTATAAAGTCCGATATATCCGTTTTTACAACCGTTTCTAATCCTAGTTAATAGATCTTAAGAACTAGCTCCTAGGTAAATAACTCTTTAACTTTTTTAAATAATTCTTTCTGTTTCTTTCCCTATGTCTATAGTTCCTCTTTCTTTATTAACCGCGTAAATGGCTTAATATCTTTTAACCATTACGCTATAAACCTTCTGCAGTAATTATAAAACCCTAGGAACAATTTTAATTACGTAATATTCTCTAGTTCTTACCAATTCACTATAGCCTTAATCTTCTTTAGATCTATGCTAAGTTGGCCTAGTTTAATAATAAATCTAATAAAATTGGTCTTCCTAGTAAAGAACTCGTATTTCTTAATTACTACTAGCATCTGTTCTTCTTATAGTCTCTTTAAAACCCATTTGACGTGTTCCCTATGCTCCTCCTCAGTCATTAAGTAGATAATAATATTGTCGAGGTATACTATAACAAATTCATCCAAGTGTTCTCCTAATACTTTATTAATACGCTTTTAGAACGTTACTAATACATTTATAAGCCCAAATTATATAACTAATGGTTTATATAGTCCTTCCTTTGACCTAAAGGCTGCCTTCTATTTGTCGCCTTCCTTAATCTAGATCTAATGGTACGCCTATCTTAGATCTATCTTCGTAAAGATTTACGCGTTACCTATCCTGTCTTAGATTTCGCTAATTAAGGGTAAAGAATATCTATCCTTCCTAGTAATGCTATTTAACTACCTATAGTCAATACACAGCCTTAGTTTGCCATTCTTCTTTAATACGAATAGTACTGGATAACCTACTAATAACTGCGATGGTCTAATATATCCCTTTTATAGATTTTCCTAGATAAACTCTTTCAATGCTCTACCTTCTTCTTTAGTAAGCTTATAGATTGGAAAGAACCTTAGACTTATTCCTGGTTTTAACTCTATCTTATAATCCTATACTATATAATCTAACAGCTTCTCGCTTTCCGGTGACTATAGTTTCTTACTATACTTATAGTATCTCTTTAGTATATAACTTAAGCCCTACTCAGTCTCTTTATATATCGCTCTAACTTAGTACTATACCATCTTAGCTTGTTATTATATCTTATAACGTTAAGTATCTCTAATATTAACCTAACCTATAATCTAATTAATCTTTAGATTATATTTCTATAACTAAGGCATTCTTAATACTGCCTTATCCCGTCCTAATAGTAGGATATTAAAAGACATCTTAATTCGTCTTCCTTTAATAATTATCTAAATAGGTCCTATTTTAAGGTTAATAATCCCTCCTCTATAGGTTATTAGATCTCCTAAAATTATAACTAATAGGTAAGGTTGCTTCTTTTGTCTATAAAGTAAACCCATTTTCCTTACTACTGCTAGTAAAATATAGTTTCGTGTTACTCCACTATCTATTAGCGCTTTAAACTGCTAATCTTGCTATTTAACTCGTAAATTTAGGTATTATCCTTAAATTCCTTTAAGGGTCTAAGGGTCTACTACTAGCTCCCTCTAGTCCTATAGGCCTCTACTTTTCTTAACTATTAGCTGCTTAATCCTATTATACTTACCTTACTCTTTAGCCAATGCCTAGTTCGCTTTTTATCTTTAATATACTATAGACACGTATTCTCTAGGTATTCCCACTACTATTATCCGTCTAGGTATTCTTCCGTAAGAAATCTTCCTGGCTAAAGTATTAAATCCCCTTCCTCTTAGACTTCTGCTGGATGCCATCTATATATATACTTGGCATTCCTATACTATTATTTATCTATTATCCAGTACATCCTTATAGGGTATTTCCGATTCTTTTCCTTCGGATTCTTATACATTTCGCATATATTGTCCACGCATGCAATCCATAATAGCGTATAGTATGCTAGGTGCTTTAGGTTAACTCTTAGCTTATCTTCGCTCTTAAGTTTAAACCTTTATTATGCTGATCTAAACGTTATAACTTTATTCGCAGGTACTAAGATACGTCTCTTACTTCTTTAGTCCTCTAATCGTTCCTCTAGATCCTTTAACGTTATAATTAAGGCTCCTTTAATGTGAGTTATGGCCTTTTCTATAATTAGGTGGTCTTAGATAACTTTCTTATCTAACTATATATAGAAATCTTCCCACTTATCGTTGTGTCGCTATCTATACCACTTTTAGTACAGCTGTTAGAGTATATACGGCTTATCCATAAGGAAGTATCTTCTCATTACTACGTCGTAACAGCCCTTTATATGTCGTTCTTTAAACCTAGTAGGAATTCCTAGATCCTCTTTATTTTCTAGTTCGGTGAGCTACTTAGCTCTCAGTGTACCTACCCTAGGCCTATTAGTAATTCTTCATACTAGCGCTCTATCCCTTATATATCCTAATATACTAAATCTCTTATCTAGTTTCTGTTCTTGCTATGCAATAATTCTTTACCTAAACTCTTCTATAGTTTCTTTTGGTTTACGTCTCGCGCTTAGATTCTTAAAGTTCTCTTACTTCTTAATTTTAGTATTAGCTTTTCAATCTTCAGGCCGAACACTATATTCTCCTAGTAAGTCCTCTAGGTCTATATATCTGTCTCCTAGTCTAATCGCTGTTTACGCTGTAGATTCTCTAATCTATAAAGAAGCTTCTTGCCTCTTGCTTATGGGTGTCCTTATTTACGCTCCAAATTCTTAACCTCTTAGATTATTTAATCCTAAGCTTGCTTCTATCTTAAGCTTAGCTCTAGCCTTAGTCCAACTAGGCTTACTTAGTGTTCTTATCTCGTCTTAAGAGTCTTAAATCTCACTTATCTCGTCTTAAGAGTCTTATACCTATAGGAAACTTCGTTCTAAGCTTATTCATATATTACTAAACTAAGCCGTTGCTCTGCTCTATCGGTTATCATCCGTTATAGGTCTTTAAGCTTACCTCATCTCATCCTAAGAATCTTAGTCGTCTTATATCTCATCTTAAGAATCTTAAGCTTTTGGCCTTTTGCCTTTATTAAGTGCCGAAGTAGCTTACTATCCTACTTCTCTTACATCTCGCAAAGTAATAGATATTATATCTAGCGGGGTCTTAATCCCTGCTAATATTCCCTATTCTATAGTGGAATTATCCTCTACTTCTTATATAATATTTCCAATAGCTACGTATTCCTAGTAAACCGCCTATATTACCTTATCGTTACGGAATGCTTCGCCTTTATTAAATTTATCGTCCTTAATATCCGATCTGCGAGCTAGTTCGTTAGTTCCTTAACATTTTAATAAACTTAGCTCCTATAGCCAATAGCTTACGCTGTACTTAGCGTCCTTATAAATTTGGTATACGTTATTATAATAAAACATAAAACTTTAGATTAAACACTCTTTTATTCTTCGCAGTATATTATCGTCCCTCTATATATATATATTATCTACTAGTCTTATCCCTTTTACTATATAGTAACTCTAACCACTTCTATAGTCTCTAACGTAATAACCCTATTTTCCGCAATTTATGCAAGCTCCCTCTTTAAACCATTTTTCTTATTATAGAGTCCGCCTAAATGTCTTCTGCTGCTAAGATCCCTAGTTTAGCCTCTACTCCTTAGACCTTTAATCACTTAATCCTTATCCTCTAGGTTTCTATAGTCGTTTGCTCCATCTCTTATAGGCTTCTTTAATACTACTTAGGTCTATTAGCTCTGCGCCATACTATAGTTTTTAACTTAGCTTTGGTTATTGCGTGCTTTGCGCCTTATATAACTGTAGAACTCTATCTTAGCCTCTCTTAGCCTATTCCCTTTAGTAGATCCAATTATTAATCTTAATTACTTAATCTATTAGTTCCCTTAGGGTGTCCGCATCTTCCATTAGGATAATTACGTCCTAGACTTTAGCCTTAAGTCCCTGTTTATACTGTGCCATAAGCGCTCTATTATTCTACTTTACTTATATTACTAACGTCTGGAACTGCATTATATACTTAATTACTAAAGTTCGTTATATAATATCTTAGAGTTTTCTTTCCACTATAGTTACTGCCTTTAGGTCTCCAAATATCTATATAAGTCGCTCTGTAAACCCTTCCTAGCTTAAGAATATAAACCATACCTCTTAATTAGTGGTTATTATTCTATTTACCTATATTTCTATAAGGTAAGGCTTAAACTACTTAAGTGCTCTTCCTAATAGGAATAGTCCTACGTAGGCTATTCAATCTATAGGTGTTACTAGCTTTGCTTCTTCTTATATAATCTTAAAGTGCATTTACGTAAGGAATCCTTTAAGCTTTAATCTCTCTCCTAAGTACCTTTTAATCAATGGTAACTTAACCTTTACTACGCCTATCCCGTTAATCCTATTTTCTAACGTTGCATTATTTTCTATTAACTGGTTAACTATCTCTTATAGTTATCCGATTGTTACAGGTTGCTATAAGTTAGTGTCTACTATACTAGTGTCGTTACCTAACCTCGAAGTAGTTGCCGCCGTTAATGGCGTTGTGGTAGCTGCTTTTAGTAGCATGTTGTTTAACTTTCTGTGCTTAATACCGTAACTAGGTAATAATTGTATAACGGAACCTTATAGCAAGAACAAGAACTACGGTGGGCTCGTTATTAGGCTAGGTATATAGGTAATATAAGTTAAAGTTAACAACGTAATAATAACTAGTGGAGTGGTTGCCCAACAGATTAACTCTAATTATATTCTAAGAATTACTATAAGGAAGGAACTATCTAGGTAGGGACTGAGGGTCCTTAAATACACAACCGTACTCCTATAAAATCCTTCTTGTACGTAATGTATATATACTCTGTCTGCTCTATTACGGATTATACAGATCCTACAGATTATACAGATCACCCCACGTAACCTCGGTTACTATTCCTCGTCATATAGCTCTACCGGCTCCATCTTAGACCGTGCTTAAATCAACCAACTAGCTTCTTCCGTCTCTTCTCCAAGTAGTTATAACATTGTACTTAAAGCGTCCGTAACACGGTGTTAAAGTAAAAGGGCCGGTCCTTTATAGTAAGGCAGCTAAGGGGCTAAGTAATCCTGCTATAGTTCTTAATAAAGCGTTAGTAGAAGTTACAGAAGCCTAAGAATAACTATATCCCTTTTATGGTCCGTAGTAGTTCCCACTAATTAATTACGGCCGTCTTTTTTGGGTTAGCCTTAATTCCGTTTATACTAATAATAAACCCTAAGTACTTTATACGCTTTATATTAAATTTTAACTTCTTAATATTGGTCTGGAGGCTAGCCTTATAGAGTTATTATAGGACCTTATAGACGTGCTCCTTGTATTTTAACTCGTTCTTAGAGTAAATTATAATATTATCTAGGTAGGCTGTATAGAAGTTGTTAAGGTAGTTAAAGAGTATATTATTTATATATCGTTAGTACGTAGCTAGTCCGTTAGTTAGTCTAAAAGGAAGTACTTTATATTTATACGATCTATATTAAGTCTAAAATATAGTGAGATCTATAAATTTAGGGTTTATTTTAATTTGGTAGAAAGCCTAACGGATATTAAGCTTTGTAAATACCTTAGCTCTATTTATTTGGGCTAGTGTTTTATTAAGTAGGGGTAGCGGATAACGGTCTTTGCGGGTTATATTATTAAGCTTATAGTAGTTAATACAGAAATAAAGTCCTTTATTTAGCTTTTTTGTAAAGAGAATAGGGGAGGTAAAAGGGGCCTAGCTAGGCTTAATAAACCCCTTTACCAGGTTATTAATAAGGTACTGCTTAGTAGCCTATAACTTAGTAATAGATTGTTTATAGAGGGGGGTATAGCTAAGGGCGTTTTCCTTATCTGACTTAATCTTGATTTTATAGTTGTATAGTTAATACGGTAGAAGTATATTAGATGCTGCCTTAGAGAATATGTCCTTAAACTTTTAGTATTAATAGGGTAGTTTCTATTCTACTAGCTCCTTATCTATAAGCTCGCTTTTCTATCTACTAAGCTTACTTTCCTTTTTCTTAAGTATTTAGTTAATTTTGTATAAGCTAGTTATAAAAGTAATAGTATTAGGCTGGACTAAGTTCTGGTAAAATCCTACGGCGCTAATATAGCAGATATTAACTGGTGGGAGGTCCGTAGGTTTTCTTACAGCCGTTTACTGGACCGTATTTTGCGGTCTAGGGTGTTACGGCTCGTATAAATGCCTTTGAACTAAAGCTTGTAAAATGCTGTATTACGAAGATACTAAGCTAAAGAGAAGGAAAAGGGGTCGCTAGGACCGATGTAAACAAATATATAGGGTAAGCTGCTAAGGCGCTAGCTTTAGGCGGGCTAATCGCAGGTTAGTAGAATATAGCAGAATTTGGCAGGTAACGTGCGATAGCGCCGTTACATTACCCCCCTCTTTAAAAAAAAGCCTGCCTTTAGGCTTAGTTAGAAATAGGGTAGTACTAGGCTTATAACATAGGATTATAAAATATAAGATAAGGAGATAAAGGGGACACGAGTACGTCCAGACTAAGTATAAAGGGCAATTGTGGGCTAAGTAGAAGCACTAGGCTAGAAAGAGTAGCTGCTAAAAGTCTTAGCACGGATCTGACTAATTAAACAACTTCAACCGGCGGTTAAAGTTCCTGGACATCTAAAATTTTACGGTACTGGTAGAAAACGGCAGAATATGGCAGAATTTGGCAGACAGCTATATTAGGGCTTTAGGGCGTTTTTATCCCTATATTCTTTTAGTAACTTATTATCTTTATTATACTAGCATTCTATTTATTCGTCTAGGTACTTTAGGGGTCCAGGCGTATTAGGGTATTAGTTATAGAATTCTTTAAGCTTCTAGGGGTAGCCTATAAAGTTGTTACGGTACGGGGGCAGTAGCTACAAGCGTATGTATTCGAGGAGTCTACAAGACATTACGCGATCGATCGTAAGGGTCGAGGGCGTAAGGAGGTGATATACCTACGCGTAGCTGACATAAGCTGTACGCGAGGTATACGCGAGAGCACAGGGGCTCTCCTATGGAGGCCCCTGCGGTAGGGTTCCGTAACACTACCCCCCCTCCTATAGAGGCGGAGCTCCGGCGACGCTATGGTTACTATATATATATAAAAGGGACACTTAAGGTATAGAAAAAGAAGAAAGGGGGGTATTACTAAAGGCTTAAAACAACGTTATATAATAGGGCTTGGCATCTAAGAATCCAACCAATTAGATAACTTTAACCGCTAATTAAAGTTCCTAGACATCTTAATAATATTCCGGTTATATAATCGCACTTTGCCGTAATCTAATAGCAATTTACCCTTACGTAGTAATATATAACGGTTTAACTCTATAAGGGCTCCTATAGAGGATTAGGTATAAAATCTCTACTTAAGCCTAGTTTCTATGGGTTCGCGTGGTAAAAGTCGCTAATTAGATCCTTTGCATTTTTAAAGTTTTTCTATAGTTACCATTCTGGCTAATTTATATCAAATCCTATATATATAGCTCTGTAGTAGAGCCGTTGTCCTCTGCCTTTACTAAAGTATTTAGAGTTAATAATTTGTTTAATAGTCCACTCCTTATAGTTCTCGTCTTCGTTCTTATCTCGGATTAGTACTAGTAAGGGTTTAGGCTATGTCTGCCCTAGTAAGGGGTTAGGCTAATAGAGGTGTAGTAGCTATAGGTAAAATATAGGCTATATCCCGCGGGTGGCTAAGGTAGATAGGAGTTTTAGCTTATATACGGCTCCCTTATTAATGACTTATTTAATTAGATAAGGGCCAAGGTTCTTATAATTAAGTAACTTTATAGGCCTCTGCATAGAGATATTACGTATATTTAGCCATACCCAGTCGCTAACACGCATCTCCGGTGGTGGCGTTCTATAACAGTCGGCGAAGTAGGCCTACTTTGCTTAAGCCTAGGCCATTTCTCCCTTGTAGTAGTTAAGTAGATTTTTTATATAGTCTGCATGCTGGTTAGTAAGTAGCATCTTAAGGCGTTTTCTATATAGCAGTTTCTTATTAATAGGTTCTGGTGGCTCTATACCGGATTAAGGGTAATAACCCTTATTCGCAAAGAATGGGGTAAGTCCTATAGTGGTTAAGACATAGTTATTCGCTGCGAATTTACCTAGTAGGAGGTAATCTACCTAGTTATCTTAACTATAGGCAACTACCTGTCATAGGTACGCTTTTATACTAATATTAGCGTTTTTTAGTTACCCGGCAGTTTTATAGTAAAAAGATATAAACATCTTAACAAAGATACTAAGGCGTTAATAGATTCGTCTCTATACATTAGAGTTAAATTATATGTCTCGGTCGGATATAATCAAGTTAAGTAACCTATATAGTTGGTAAACTTTGCAGAAGAAGGCGTTAGTAACGTCGCTAATAGCTACGCCTTTAGTTAGGACGTAGTAGCGCTCTTTTATAAGTTAGTATATTATTATAAGGATGTTCTTATAGGTACGGCCGTGTTATTTATAGGGTAGTATGTCAATAATAAAATCTATGGCGATATCCGCCTATTGTCATATAGGTACTAGTAGGGGGTATAGTAGTCCTTAGTACTTTATATTAAAGGCCTTAGTATACTTATAACCATAGTAGGCACCTATAAAGCGTTTAACTAAGTCTATTATCTTAGGCCAGAAGTAGTATCGGCTAAGGAGCTTATAGGTTCCTTCTTTACCTAGGTAGCCGCTTAACTGGAGGTCATAAGCCATTTAGATTAGTTGCTGTTGTAAGTTTTCTAAGTTAGGGATAAATAGGCGGCCTCTATAGTAGAGTCTGTTCTCTTTTACTTCTAAGGCTGCTATATTAATCTAGCCTAGGCTTTAAAAGTTAGCAGGTAGCATATAGGCGCTAGCGGTCTTTGCGGTAATAAGTTAATATAGTAATAGGTTAACAGAGGTATTATATGCCGTAGTAATAAGCTTATTAATCTTAGGAGGTGACTTTAGTTCTATAGTATAAAGCTAAGGTGCTATTGGCTCTATTATAGGTAGCATACCTAAGGCCGAATTTCGTGCTTTTAGGATCGTCTATTACTAGAACTAATTTTAGGGGTCTTCTTTTAACTAAGGGAGGTCTTATAAGCGGCGTATTAGGCTATCCGGCTTAGTACTTTATACTTCTAGTTTATATATAATTTTAAAGTTAAAACTAGAGAGGAACTTATTCTAGCGTGCTTAGCGTTAGTTTAGCTGCTTTATAGTTATAAAGTATTTAAGGTTGTAATAGTCTATAAGGACTTTAATTAGCTAATTAGGTTCTGCTAAGAAGAGTTCTAGTTAGAATTCCTTAAACGCTTATATAATCGCGAAAAGTTCCTTATTATAGATTTTATAGTTACACTCTTATAGTATAAGCTTAGACGAGTAGAATACGACTAGGTAAAGAAGGCCGTCGTCACCTATCTAGGAGAGGATGCCTGCGTTAATGTGGTCTAAGGAGTTAGTTTTAAGGTAGAGTTGTCGTCCTAGTACAAAGTAAGCTAAGATAGGTGCTTTAGTGAAAGCATTTTTAAGGTCTTAAAATGCCTTCTTATATTTAGGCGTCTAGGTAAAACGTAGGTATATTTTTCTTCCTTTCGTAGAAAGGCCCTTTATTCGCATTATTACTATAAGTAGTACTACTACGCCTAAGAAGTTGTATATAAATTTCTAATAGAAGTTAGTAAAACTAAGGAAGGCTTATACGTCCTTAATGCAGTTAGGGGCTTATTATTTAGTAATTA